>TARA_R110002074_G_scaffold286537_2_pt1 | contig 18562 bp, 6 predicted proteins | sample TARA_R110002074 | Tara Oceans TARA_R110002074 (sample SAMEA4397215) | marine metagenome | biome: Polar Biome; feature: [MIX] marine epipelagic wind mixed layer (ENVO:01000061); material: water (ENVO:00002006), including particulate matter (ENVO:01000060) such as... | depth 10-100 m | reverse complement strand
TTTAAACCATTAGCTTTTAAGAAATCAAATATAGCTTTTTGCGCTGCTGGTGGTCTTGCTGTTAATACAAACATATTCTCAGGACCAAACTTACTTTGTAGTTTTAGTGCTTTTTCAAACAATGGAGCTTTCTTACCTTTAACAACTTTGTTAAACTCAGAGAAATCAAATGTATATCCTTGTACCGCTAGGTCTTCATAATTACCAGCATACTCTTCTGCATTCATTTTTCCTTTTGTACCGTCTGGAGCTGTCGTAAGTATATTAGATTTAGTCGTAGCTAATGTATCATCAAAATCTAGAACTGTAATACCCCCCGGTGTTTGAGAAAATTTAATTGTTCTAGCTTTTATTATAGCACCATTTAAAATATTACTCTTATTTATATTTCTACTAAACTTAACGTTGGCAACCTCTTCTCCGTAAACTTTACCTTTGTCTTTTGGATCAAGGCTTTCTATGGCATATAAATCTGGGTGACCATAAGTAGACATGTTGTAATATCTTACTCTAGAACTTTGACCAGCCTCAAAACCAATAGGCATTACATCTATAAAACCCATTTCCTCCATTATCTTATCCATAGTTACAGGTATAATAGCTACCGTATATTCTTTAAACAAAGCATCTAAATCTATACTAGACTTGTCACTCATATAAGCATCTGCTATTTTCATAACCATATAATTAGTGGGTATCATATGCTCATATCTAAATTCGCCCTTATATTTTTTACCCTTCTTATCTTTGTATATATACTTTAGATTAGCAGCCCGTTTTAAAGGAGAGCGCATGTTACTAGCCATACTCATCATTAACATTCCAAAATCAGTTTTATCTAAGTTACCTTCGCTAATTTGATCTTTATAATGTTGGGCTATATCTCTTACAAACTCTTCAGATAGTTTTGCTTGGGCTTCTCTAGCCGCAAAATCCCTATCTTCCATGCCTTTTTTAGAAGACTCGGCCAAAAGATTAGTATCTATTTTTTTTAATTTTCCTTCTTTATCAACTACACCGTCAATCGTTTGAAATTTCTGTAAATTTCCAGTTTCAGTAAACTTTAACTCTGGAAAAACAACTTGCATTACGTTTTTGTTGAAATCTTTTTGATTTGTAAAAACTTGATATCTTTGAGTGCTAAATTTATCTTTACCTATATCTTTAGGTTGAACAGCGTAAACAAGACCTTTGTTGTTAACTAAAAAATTGCCTCTACTAATTTGCGTTGAAGTCGCGTACATACCACCAGCGTGAACCATCATTAATAACGCTTTTTCTTTATTGTACTTTTTTATAAGTTTTCTACCCAAAGTAACTATTTCAGCTCTTTGATTATTAATCCTACCTATTTCATCAAAAGCAGTGGAAAGTTTTATGAATTTTCCTTCGTCATCTTTTATATCTAAAAACTCAGCTAAGTTCATTTCCAACTCAGCGGCTTTTATATTATCATATAAATATTCGTTTAGCTTTTGTCCTGGTTGAGTTTTTAAGTTAGTGTGATTTTTATCTATAGTAGCGTATCTTTTTACTAATTTAAATAAGTCGTTAGATAACGCTTTTAATTTAGTTTGACTATAATCATCTCCCCAAATACTGTAAACAGCTTGGTATACAGCCGCTTCATCCCCAACATTGGTGGCATCTAAAACTTCACCAAAAGCATCTAGTTTTCCATAAAAAACTCTTAAATCAAAATTGTTAAAGTTTCTAACTGTACTGCTAAATTTAACATCTTGATCTCTATTTATTCTTTCCTTTACAATACTAAGAACGTTGCTAACGTGTGGTAAACCTTTCTCTCTTTGCTGTCTAATAAACTCATCTAAAACTCTAACTTGTTTGCCATCAACCTCAATTGTTTCATTTAACAAAACATCAAACACAGCGTCCATAGCCATAATGTTTATGTTGTTATTTACTAAAGCATCTTTTCTTCCTCGAACCTTCATAAAATCAATAAACTCCTGTTCTTTAGTATCTACTTTTTCATAGATATTAGGTCCTTGAGTCATGCTCTTAACCTCAAAAGGTTGTATTAATCCTTCTAATAAAGCTAACTTAATTTTATTTGGACTAGCATCTACAGATTTTAACACCGTAAATATTTTATTTTTTTCCATTTTTTCCATCTGAACTAAATCAGACGTATGAGCGTGTTTTACAAATGGCTTTCTAGTTTTCTTTAAAAAAGCTTCATAATCCTTCATTTCCTTTTTAATAATAGTAAATAGTTTTTTCTGAGCAGATTTAGAAAAACGTTGTGTCCATTCAAAATCACTTATTAAACCTAGATCACCAGACAATAATACCTCTCTAATTACTTTTTTAATTTCAGCTGCAAATTTATCATCTACACCTATTAGTTTTCTATATCTATCTTCCTCTAAGTTTTCTTTTCTTTTTCTCTTAGCTTCTTCAGCCGCTAAAACAGCTTCAACACCTAAATCACCCTCAATATCCACGCCCCCATCGTCTCTCGATGCGTCTAACGAAGATATAAACTTATCAAACTGTGGAAACTTACGATCTATAATACCATTAGTTTTCATTAGTCTAGTTTCAATCTCACCAAAAATATGAGATGTTAAAGTTCTACCATCCTCTTCAGCTGGCTTCCAAGATCTAACTAAAAATGGTATACCATTATCTCCTTTTTCAACACCAGTAGCCGCTACATCTATTATTTGATCTTTATATAAATTGTAGTTAGCCGCTTTGTCTCTTTTTTGTAAATAATTTACCTCAAGAAATTTTTTCCACTTTTCACCTATAACAACCCCAATCCAAAGTTTACTATCACCAAGTGCTTCCCATTCTTTTGCTAGTTCTTTTCTTACGTTTATATCTTCACTTAGCAATCGCTCTGGATTTTCTATGCCATACATCTCTAAAGCTTCTATTAACGCGTTATTGGTCTCGGTAAACAAGTCTTCTTTAACAGTTGTTTGAGATCCTTCTGCTTGAGATAATTTAGTTGCGCCAGGTGCTTTTGGCATAAACAATTCTAGGATTTTACCTTTTTGTTTAGCTGTTTGAAACACCTCGCTTTTAACAATAGCCTCTTGATCTTTTAACGTTAGTTTACCAGCTTTAATTTTCTTACCAAGGCCTATAAGCATTTTTATAGCATCTGACTCACCAGCAAAGTCCATGTCAACACCATAACCTTCCTGCATAACATTACCGGTCATATAACCTATTATACCAGCAATACCTTTTTTCTTTAAATCAATTCTTTCCCCCGCTGCTTCTTCTAAAAATACAGCTAAAATTTCATCTGGCGCAGAGTCAACTGTTATTGCTTGTCTTAAAAGTCTAGCATATAATTTTTCATCATTTGTTTTTGCCCACTCAAATATAGTTTCTGATATTTCTTTAAATGCTTCTGGGTTTTCAGCTATAGCGTTTCTAAAAAACCTATGTGATAGCTCGTGTGTTTTGGTTTCAAGACGATCGTCTTTAGCCATATTTTCAACAATTATATAAGATTGGTCGTTAGGACCATCAAAACCATGGCTACCATCTTTAACACTTTGAATAACCTTATTATCAATACCAAGTTTTGCCATTTCTAAAACAGCCGTCTCTACGTTGTCATAAACAACTAAGTTTTTGTCTAAAGCGGTTGGTCTACCTTTTTTATCTCTAGCTATATTTAGATTCTCGTTTATTTTGTCAATGTTAAATAAGACTCTGGCTAAATCATCCTTATCACCTGAACCTCTCTTTAAACCCTTAACCCAATTAGGCGACCTATCAGCGTCCGGGTTATCAAGCATGTCTTGAGCTTTTTCTAGGTACTCGTTTAGTTTTACTTCGTTGTTTTTATCAGCTTTCCATAAGTTAAACTCACTATTTTTTTCACTTCTAAAAGCGTCTCTAGCGCCTTGCAAAAGATCAAACCCGTTATACTTTTTACCATTAGCGTCTGTAAAACCGTTTTCTTTAAGATCTTTTAATAGTTTTGATTTTCCTGCATCAGTATAATCACTGTTTATAATTTTGTCGGCTTGTAATCTTAGTTGTTCTTGTTGAGTTGTTACGTTTAAGTAGGCTTTAAAAGCACCGGCACTCATTCCTTCTTTATTGTTTTTACCCCACCCAAGCCATCTACCAGTAATACCTTGCTTTTGTTCTCCTAGTATTTTTGCATTATCAGCTAAAAGATCTTTTATTTTATTTTCATTATTTTTTTTGTCACCTTCAAGTAACTCAGTATCTTTATTTAGTTTTTTACCAAACCTTATTCTTCTTTTTAATATTTTATTAGCCTGTATTATGCTATTGACAACTGTTAAATTTTCTCTAACTTTAGCGTTTTCTGTATAATCACTAAGTTTGTTTGTTACTGCGCCAGCTATGGTGGGCACGGCTGCTAGCGTTGACTCAAACATTAATCCAGAGAAAAGAGAGTGTTCTACGTTTTCATGCCAAGGTTTTCCCGTTACAACGTTTTGAGTTAAAGTTGTAGCGCCTTCCCCAAGCGATCCAAATAAAGATCCTTTTATAAAACCAGGGGTATTAGCTCTTATACCTTCTTTAACGCCTTGTTTTGTAAGATCTCGAATGCTTGATCCATATACGCCTTTAAGCGCGTTACTAGCTCCTCTTAATAAAGGAACTGTAGTAAGCAGTTCAAACGCTAATTCAGGAACAGCGTAACCAGCGCTTGTCGCCATTTTTTCAAAAATAGAATAATCTATTTCGCCAAATGGAGAGCCTTTCGACGCTATCTCTTCAGCTGTCATGGTTCCGTATTGCTCACCATAACTACTAGCCAATAAAGTACCCCAACCAGCATATGGAACAGCTAAAGCTGTAAATATAGGTATTTGATTACCAAGTTCACCAACAGCAAACTTACCAAAGTTTGTCCAACTTTCAAAAGCGTTGTCGTAAGCTATAGGCTTAGCGTATTCATCTCTTTTTTCTTGTAGCTCAGCTTTAGCCTTAGCCCATCTTTTGTGCGCCTCTATATCTTCAGTTGCGCCTCCAACATTTATAGCTAGTTCAGCAAAACCAGTACCTATAGTTACACCAAACCTTTCCCAATCATTATAATCTCTTCTAAGTAGATCGAGCTGTGTTTTACTATCTTGTATGCTGTACCTGTTGTCTATAAGATCGTTTTGTAATTTAAAAAAGTTTTCATACTTTGGTTTTAGCCTCAACCTTTCTTTTTCATATTGATCTAATATTCTTTTCGGAACTACTCTACCGTCTTCAAGGGTAGCGGTTGGTTCTTCACCTTGAGCTTCAAAATTGTACTCAGGATCATTTAATTGTTTAGATAAATTTGTAAAAGCTAATATATCTTTATCAGTTTCTAACTCATATTTTTCACGTACAAAACCTTCTGTTTTTCTAGCATACTCTTCTTGAAACATCTTACTTCCAACTGTTAGTATAGCCTTTAAAGCATCGGTGTCATTTTCATATTCTGCTAAAGAAGCTGGTAGTATTTTACCGTCTTCTAGCTCCTCTAGCATTTCTACCGTTTTAGCTTCTTTTAACGATCTTCTTTCGTTTTCTATTACTATATTTCTAGCTTCATCTTTAACTTCTTGAGTTATTTCATTAACACCAAGTCTAGTCATCGCTAGTTTTAATTCCTCTTTGTAAGGTTGTGTTGTTTTAATATACGTGCGAGTTGAACCTCCAAACTTTACATCCATGCCGTAAGCAAGTCTTTGCGTAACCTCTTTTTCTACGGGATCAAACATATTTGGTTGAGTTTCTTCAGAGTAACTATCCTCTATAGCTTCAATATCTTGTTTAACGTAATTGTTAAAATCACTAACTGTTTTCCTTATAGTTTGCTCTTTTTCGCTAACAGCCGTTATGGTTTTATTTGTAGAGTTTTCGTCCATAAAAGAAACTAAGTCATTGTATGCTATTTCATAGGCATTTTTATTATCCTCTACTTGTCTTAAAACTCTTTTATCTATATTGTTTAGTGTGTTTGGATCATTCTTTTGTTTTTCCAAAGCAATGTTAATCATTTCGCTAGTTGCTTGGTCTCTGCCATCAATATTAAACTCTATTGTTTTAGATTTTTTACCATCCTTTGTAGAAACCGTTACCCCAGACATAGAAACCCCCGCGCCTTTAAATTTACCAAAACGCATTTCTTTAAAATCAAAAGCATCTCCAAATTGAGCTTTAAGCTGGCTAACAGCAACTTCATCTTCTAAATCAAAAAAATCTTTATTTGTAACTAAGTTTGTTCTTTCGTTGCCACGCTCGTCTAACTCAGGGTTGCCGTCAGGATCTAAAACAACCTCTTTTTTTCGTAATAAAACATCTGTCTTTTCATCACTAGAATAACTAAATGGTAATCTCGAATCCAAAGAACCATCGCCCGAATCTGATACCGTACTTGACTCCGCGCTCGGGGTTTCTATCGGGAAGTCGTCCGGCTTTCTTTCTTTATAAAGACGCATAGCTTCTTGTATTTTTTCCTCTGGCTCCCCAGCGTCAATCATACGCTGAACAATTATTTCTAATTCTTCCATATTGTTATTGGTTTATGTAATCAGCAGCTGTTTTACTAGTACCACTGCTACCTTGAAATAGTATGCCTTGTTCGTCAAACACTTTTTGCAAAGTTAGATAACTTCGCCCTTTAGATTCTTTCATTTTATTTCCGTCATCATCGATAAAATAGAATTTTCCATCTTCTTTCTTTTCAACTTTTCGCCACCCTAATTTAGCGCCGCCCCAGTGATACATTTGATCGCGGACAGGTATTATTTGGTTTATCTTTCCACTTTTCATTACATTACTTAACCTATTTTGAAGCTTAATAATGTCATCACTCCACATAGTAAATTTCTTATTTGTTTGCGGATTAACCATATCCTCAACTTTTTTATTTTTATAAGGAGTTTCCGCATTAGGATCTTTATTTAACCAATCCGCATATTTTCCATAATCAGAGAAACCTAATTGTTTCCAAGCCGGATCTTTCGTATCTGAGCCCATTTTTCCTCTTCTATCGTTAAACACGGTTCTATTGTGCTCAGTCCAATACTCAGCAAGCTCATTTATTAAAAGTTTCTTTTCTGCTTGCGTTTTTGGATTTGTTAATTCTTTTATGAAAGCATTTTTTGCGGCGTTGTGTTTGTTTAACTCACCTCTTTTTTCAGCTTCAATTGTATCGAGTTCATTTATGACTTTATCACCATTTATATCTGCCATTGTAATAATATCACTACCTATACCAAAAGTATTATTAATAACTGTATCTAGTTTGTAATTCTTCAAATAATCTTTACTAAAATTTCTAGTTGTATTACCAACTAATTGATCTTCTGTTGCCGCGTATGTCAAGTTTACATTTTTTCCGCTAAGAACGTCTACGTTGTCTCTATGTACTCTATCTTTTATCTCATCAAAATTAGTGATTACAGGGGTTTTTGTTCCTTTAACCACCTCTACCGCGTTTTCTCCTGTCAAAGTTATTTTGGCGTTCATAGCTATATTTGTATCTTTGTCTTTAGGTTGAACTTGATTCAACAATTGATTTTCACTAATAGTTTTCCATTGACTTTTAGGTATTTTTTTACCTTTTGTACCTTTTGCTTTATTATATGCAATACCCGCTCTACCAGGAGCATATTTTATCATTTTTTGCCCATTTTCAAAGAAAAATTCAACTTGATCTGATTTGGTAGTAGTTGGATCAAAAATTTGACCAATTAAAATACTTAAATCAGGTCCAAGATGGTTAACTCCATTAATTGTAATATCTTTATTTAAACCCGCAAGGTATATTTCGTCATTCGCAAATAATTCTGCTTTAGCTTTTATGTTTGCCACGCTATTATTTAAGGTTGATCTAAGCGCGGTAGCTTCCTTTCTTAGTTTATTTCGGTTTCTTTTATCTTCTTTACTAGGAAATAATTTGTTTGATATAGTTTCTAATTCTGCTTTTAACCTTATATACTCTCCTTCAGCCGCGTCAAACTGGCTATCACCAAAAGTGCCACCATTTTTAAAATGGGCATCTAAACCATTCATAGCGCCAACCAAGAAATCTGAGGACATCGTGTTTATTTGGTCGTCAATAACAAACTCCCCTTCACCAGCCGCGGGATATGCTTCGCTACCTTCTAATACAATAGGTGCGTCTGCATCCGTGCTCTCTAATGTTAGTGGGGCTTCTCCAAACCCACCGCCCATCTGATTGTAGTATCCAGCACCCGGAGTTACACCCGCTAAATAACCTTCACCAGTTATATCTTCGTCATCTCCAGTGTTTGCATCTAACCATTTCTGTTGTTCTTCGTCTGCCTTTGCTCTTTTGTCGTACTCAAAAGGTTTTTCCGGGGATGCACCTAAGGATTCCTTATCTATCCCTTTTTGTAAACCTTTGTATTTTCCATAAGCAATAGCGTCACCTCCTAAAGTTTTACTAGCAGCCATTGCTATATCTCCATACATTTTTGCCTTAGCTGCGTTAGCCGCTATAATACCTTCATATTGCTTTTCAAAAATACTAGAATAATCAGCGGGTACATAAGATCTACCTAATGCGAATGCTGCGTTTACTAAAGTTGCGTCTGCTTTCATGTTTATATTTGTTTAAATTCTACGTACATTGATAATTCTATCGCGTTTAGGTTACGGTCATAGTTTGATTCATTTGGCCATATGCTCCAACGCCAGAGCTTATCATTCCCATTCCCCCTTGCATCATCTGACCAGCTTGACCATACATTGCCGCTGCCCCTTGACCCATCATGTTTGCTTGATTTGCTCCAGCAGACATTTGATTTGCATACCCCTGTTGTACCGCGGCATTAGCCCCAGCTGATTGACCCATTTCTATACCAAGTAAAGTTGATTGCCTACTCATTTCCATTTCTTGTAAAGCGGCTTCACCACCTCTTCTAGTCATATCTGCTGTACCCTCTCCTCCGGCTATTAATTGTTCTCTTCCAGCTTCCATTTGTTGAACAGCCGCTGCTCCTCGTGCAGTTGCTCTTTGGTTAGCCGCTTCTTGCATGCCAATTGAAGCGGACGCTTGTTGAGTTTGTAGTTGACCTTGATTAGCCATTGCTTGAGCAAGTCCAGCAATACCAGAACCTCCCGCTGAACCTTTTAAACCTTGCATTATATTGGCTCTTTGTTGTTGCCCTTGTTGAGCCTCGAATTGAGCCTGTTGTTGGTTTACAGTTAAATCCTCATACACATTTTGAAAATCAGTTTGCAAATCAGCATAAGCATTTTCAACACCTGCATATGGATTTTTGAAGACCATACTTCTATAAATACCTTTTTGTTTATCTAAAGCGGCTTGTTGCGTTTTTTGAAAAGCTAATTGCTTTTCTAATATCGCACCTTGCATGTCCATGTTATCTTTAGCAATCTGATTAGCATCATCTTGCACGCCTTTTGCTTGGTTGCCCTTGATAATACCTCCTACTAAAGCCGCACCTCCTAATATTATTGCTCCTGTTACTACTGTCATACTATATATTTTTAATTATTTCATGAGATAACTTTTTACCTACATGCCATCCTAATTTTTCGTGTGTTTGAAGTAAATGTTTGTTTCTACCTATACTAAACATTGTAGTGACACCCATTCCTTTGCAAAACTTTTCAGCTTCGTTAATTAATAATTCTATAGCGTCTTTTCTATCACTTTCTTTATAATCAGGATTAGACACTATCCATTCCAACAAAACTATGCTAGAATTAGTTAGGTATAAAAACCCTGCTACTATAGGTTTATTTATTATATTACCAAATTTATCGATTTCATCATTTTTTTCTACCATAAAACCACATTTACCGTTATCTGGTAAACTCGCTTTAGGAAGAACTGGCCACCTCCACCATTTCCACCAAGTACATATAGTTTCATAGTCCTCTTCTTTAAGAGTTCTAAAATTTAACTTATCTTTCATTTAATTTAATTTAATTTACCATTTATACAAATGATCTCTATAATCGAATAATATTTCTTCACCACTACGTATATTTTCTACACATAAAGCCAAAACATTACCATTATTGAACTCTTTAAACATGGCGTTTTTAAGATTTGAATGATTTGCAAATCTTCCTATGTAACTTCTATATTTTTTATTATTGCTATATCCCATTCCAAGGCCAATCATATCATTTTTATTAATATCCTTTTTAGCAAATATACCAAAACCGTGAATATCAGATTTGTCTTTAAAATAAATATCACTTTTCAAGTCAATAACATCTCCCGCGGCAAGTTTAAATTCTTCTGAATTTAATATTTTTTTTAAATCCTCATAGTTAATATTATTCTCTTTAAGAAGTTTGTTCCAATCTTCGTTACTAATATCTATAATAGATTTCATTTAATTTAATTTATACCTATAATAGTCACAGTTTTTAGTGTTTTTTTACTATGGAGCAGCTTGCATGGCAAGGAATCTTTCTAAATCAAATCTTAATGTTATATTTTCATTACCTACTCTATTAACTTTAATATTTCCAGTTATAGTAGCAACCGTACCTGCGTTCGGGAAAGTAAGTGTTACTCCGCTCTCTAAAGTTTGAGCAACTCCTAGGGTTAATGTGGCTGCCCCGCTATTATCCCAAGTTGCACCCCCAACATTTGTAATTGTAGTTACAGTAGGGTTTACAGCTGAAGCATCTATTCCAATACCACTAACTGTACTAATATTTTCCGCGATACCAACCGCACTCGCAACATTAAAAGTTGTAGCCGCACTAGGAGCTGAAGTTGTAGTCGTAGTGATTTCTGTCAATGCAACAGCTAAATCACTAAGCTCTACGTCATGACCAGTTAAACGTTTTATCTCAGGGGTTCCATAACTAAACATATTTGCACTTGTACCGGCAAACGAGGTAAGTGCTGGTTCGCTAAAAGTTACAAACCCGTCTTGTGTTGTTGTCTCTACGTTTGTAGTGCCATTTCTTGTTTTAACCGGACGAGCTCCAAAAGCATCTAAAGCTGGAACTCTTACGTTATCAATTTTGTATTCACCAGGCTCTCCCTCGAGTACAGTTGTTTGAGTTAAGTATCCTTGTATAACGGGATTGGTTTGAAAATGATCACCAGCTTTCAAGTTCATACCAGAAGCTAACCCATGTATATCAACAGGCCACCTATAATTCCTTTGATTACTAAAACTTAAAGTAGCATTATCACGAATACCTATATTTGCAACTACAGCACCAGCAGACGCAGTTGTCTGCATAGAAAACTCTTTAACATTATCAGTATCAGGATTTAATGCCGCAACAGTAACAACTTCTCTATTAAGTTTAGAGTTGAACGTTAAAGTAGACCCATCGTCTATTCCTCCATTTATTCCAAAGGTATTGTTTGCATTTTCTCTGGTTAATTTGAATTCCTTTACATTGTCGCTGTTAGGATTTAACGCATAAACTACAAAAACATTGTTATCAAAATGTGTTTGAACTTCACGATCTTCTGTTGTAGTTATAGTTACTCTATCTCCAACGGCCATTTTTGTAGCAACATTATTATCCATTACAATGTTAACCCCGTTGCCAGATTCGCTTATACTAACTCCGCCTTCCGCATCTATAGTGTCTGTAGTTGCAGCTGTAGTCACTCTATCTCCAACAACCATTTTGCCTGCAACATTATTATCCATTACAATGTGACTGGTTGTACCAGCTCCAAAATCTCCATCTACAACATCCGTATCGGTTACAGCTGGGTATATATCTTCTCCTTCTATTTGTAATGGCGCTGCTCCAATTGTTCTCGTTACAAAAGCTAGAACATCACTACTAACTGGTTGTCTGAGTATTTTTAAAGATTTTAAAGATGTGACCGTAAAAATAAATGAAAAAGGAATTAAACCGATCTCAGCGTTCCTCGATGTAGTTATCACTTGAGTACCAACTGTACCCGTAATAAGCCCTGCCGGGGAAAAACTAGCAAGAGTTATCGTTACGTCTAAAGTTTGATATATTACTTTTTGTACTATATTAGAGTTAGATCCCGTGGAAGAATTGATATCTATGTTATTATCATCAAATCTAGCTTCTTTGTAATTAGCATGTGATGTGTCGTAATTGCTTTCAGCTAATAAATAAATATCGTATTTATCGGCGTCTGTAACTTTTGGAAATTTAATATCACCTGAATATAAACCACTACTATCCACCGCCACGCTTTCTAACTTAGTGTTAGCGGCTTGAAATAAATTTGTTTTAAAATTATAATAATAATTATCCTCATTTCTTACTTGTAAACTAAATATAGCCCCATTTGTTCCAATAACTTTAAATCCTCTGCTTTCACCACTAGCTTTTATATCACTTGTATCTAAAATAAAATTTTGTATTATTTTTTCAGTAGGAGTGGTTTGATCCTGCGTTATGGCTGTGCTAGATATATTGTGATATGTCATAGTTTATTTATTTATTTACTACTTTCTTCTATAATTGAACTTATAGAAAATAACTCTGCTTTCTTTGGCGAATCGTTTACAAATCTAACATCCGCATAATACCCAAGTAAGCTTGATGTATTAATCTTTTTCTCTTTCGCAAACGATATAAAAGAATTACTAAGAACAAAAATGGGCCCACCCCAACCAGCTGGCATTAAAGTAGGATCATATTCAACAATAATATTAGTGTTATATGGGCTTACCGTCGTAGCCCCAGGGTCCAAACCAACGCTTACGTCTATTTGATTCACCCCAATTATTTCCCCAAGCTTTTTGGTAGTTTCAAGTATTGAGTGATCAAAACCCGCTATGTTATTAGTATCATACGAATAGTAAGCTATGTCTCCAACTTGAACAGAAACATTCATACTATCAAAATTAAGTTTTATTTCTTGTAGTGGCATTTTTTTATTTAGGAGGTTTTGATTCTAATACACATGAACCATCATCTATAACCGCTAAGGGATCATAATTTGATGCGGTTGGATTTGTGCATCCAGTTGGATAAGTAATTATATTAATACAACTGCCATCATCAACAGTTGCGTTAGGATCATAATTGGTTGCATTAGGGTTAGTACATCCTTGATTACTAGCAACACAAGTGTTTTGGCATGCAAGTAGGGTGGTAAATTGACCTGTTCCATTTCCTGGATCTTGACAATCCCCTAATTCAACACAGTTCCAGGATGGTAGTGGTATAGTCTGACAAGCATCCCTACAATCACTTAACAATGCATATTGTCCTAGACCGTTTCCAGGATCCTCACAATTTCCTTTTAAGCAATCCCAAGATGGAAGTGCAATTAAACAAGAACCGTCATCAACAATAGCTTCTGAGTCATAATTAGAGGCGTTAGGGTCTGTGCAGCCAGTTGGATATGAGACTATATTAACACAAGTGCCATTATTACAAACCGCGTTTATATCATAATTTGATGCGTTTGGATCTGTACAGCCTTGAATACCTATACAAGGCATATGTTCAACATTGTTAGCCGTACCAATACCCTGTATTGCAAAGCTTGCTTGATCAAAAGATGAACTGCCGTCATCATTAACAAGTACACTATTATCTTCGTTGGTTATTACACTTTGACCTTTTAAATAACCAAACCATTTCCCTTCTTTTTCTACAAATTCTTTTAAACTACCTTTTTCTTTGTCTGTTTCAAACGACTCAGCATACCAGCCTTTTTTATCACTTAAATTAAAATATTGATCATCATCATGGTTTGTGGTAACTTTAGTTTGACTACCTTCATAATTTAAAGTGCTAAAAGACTTTACTACACTTGGTCCATCGTTTAAAAGAACATCAATTGAAGATGGTGTAAAATTACCATAAAAAGTATTTCTACTTTCAACACTTGTTTCCAAGTAGCTTGCTAGCTCATCATTTTCTATATGGTGTTTAAATAAATTACCCCCAACAAATGTATAATAATCATTTGCCATACTATTTCCAATTTCAGGAATAAACGACTTAAAACTAACCCAACCTTTTATGTCCTCCCTAAAAGAAACTGTTTTTGCTAAAGATAATTCAGAGATAGTTATAAATCTAGAAAATCGCGGCAAAACACTATACCCGCCATCAAAGACATAGACGTTGTCCGCTTCGTATGAATTATATAAATCCATCACTCTTGCTGTTCCTATTTTTAAACCATCATGAGAAAATGTTAAAATACCGTTATCATATGTTCCATCACTATTGAAATGTAGATTAAATCCGCCGGCGTCATTTATTACAGAATCTAATTCCAAAACATTTCCATTTAAACCGACAACTTTAATTGTTCTTTTTTCAAACTCCTCGCCTTCAAACCAACTATTTAATTCTTCTAAATCTAAGAATGCTGGTTGGTAGCCTGATTGAAGAGATGCTCTCGCGTCGCTTGAATTTACTACTATAGAACCAGTTGGTGGGTTTGATGAAATAGTAACATTGTATTCATCTTTTTTATCGTCATAACTACCAACTATTTTAGTGCCTATCTTCAAGTTATCCTTAAACCAATCCTTCATGCCGTACATAGATACAGGTGTTAAACCATCTTTTGATAACCTTAAAATAGCGCCTCTTACTTTATCCGCAAAATAAACTCTATAAGATTCTGATGCGAATGATTCTGGGTTTGTTGATATACCAAACTCACCACTAAAAGGTATGGTTTGACCAAGAACATTGTTAGTGGCGGTTAACTGAGGATTTCCGTCAGCATTAAATAAAGCGTCTTTGTTGGCTAGTATTCTTAAAACTTTGTCCTCACATAAGGTTACTAAATCACTGTCTCTTGAGTGTAGTTTTTGAATACTACCATATATGGGGTTTACGTCTTTAGTTATTTTTTCAGCTTGAATAAATTGATTTAAGTTATTAACACCGCTGTTAGAGTTATATATTCCAGAATAAATTAAACCAGATTTACGACGCTCTTCTTTGTACTGTCCTTCTAGCGTTGTAGACGCTCTAACTCCGTTAAAAACGTAAGGTAGATTAAAGGTGTCTCTAATTCTATTAGATTCTACACCGTTTTTAAATGAATAACAATTATGCCAATCCAATACGTATTGTGATTTGTATAAAGAAGTATCCAATTTAAAAGTAAAAGCTCTATTGTCATTTGGAGCTTCCATAGGCGTCCAACTGCGTACTGTCACACTCACGGAAGTTCCATCTGGCCTTGTAACGTTAAAAACAGAACCTTTTTGAATAGGATTATTACCAGGAGCGCTTCCAACGTATAAAGCCCCGCTAAGGAAAATAATATCCCCCTTAGCGCTATCGTTAGCTACTATTTTTATACCCGTAGGACCATTACCCTTGATAGTTTCTTTACTAGAAAGTGTAGACCCCACTGGTAATACAGTTTTTATAGTATTTTTATTTAACTTAGTAGGATTAGTTCCACTAATTTCATAGTATATATCTATATCCGCAGATGGTTTTGGTTCGGTTTCCCATATAGCTGGGTTATCTGGTAATATATTTTCTGTATCTATTGGTTCCACAAACTCCCAGTCATATCCAACAGCTCCAATCTTGCCGCCTGGATAAAGTGAAGATATGTGGCTTGCTGACGCGGGGCTAAAGCCATTCATTGTTGGTTGTTGAAACGTTAATGTTTCATTAACTACAAGTTCTTTTGCCTTACCACCACCTATCTCGGTACTACCATCTAAAATTGCAGTGTAACCCACAAGCTCTATAATAGTCTCATTTCCAGAATTATTCGGAGAAATCTGGTTGATTAGTAGCGGAGGGGTTAGTTCTACGCCCCCAACGTGAGTTAATATCATTCCTTTCGTTATAGGCATTAATCCATTTGTCGCTTGAGTATCCCAAGACCTACCAAAATTTGACGTGTTTATTGTAAATGTAAAAAGGCTGGTACTAAAATTTCCACTTGCTACTAAATTTATTGGGGTTGAAGAATCTATAAAATTAGCTGATGATGGAAGAGGTAAATATTTGTCAATCTTAGCGCCGCCGGGAATAGGCCCAAGAAAACCATCATTTGGAGAAGGATTCCATGTTACACTTGGATATACTTCAAACTCTTTAGAGCGTCTAAAATTATAAGGTTTAAGGTAAGTACTTGCTTTTGGCCAATTACTTTGGCCGTAGAGATGTGGATCATCCGCTTGATCTAAAATATTTTGATTATGCTCCCCACCAATTTCTCCCGCGCTATAATTAACTAAGTTCATATCTGCGTCTGCCGAGTTGTGCTGGTATATAGTGTACACTGTTTGGGTGGGATCTTCTTTCCAGCGGAATTGAGCCCCTGGTTGAAATCCTTGCAAAAAATCACGGATAAAGTGATATTTCCCCCTATCTTCTGCTCCAGTTAACTGTACGTCTTGTCCTAACGCCCACCAGTTTTTCTTATCAGTCTCGTACCAAAGCCAATTATTGCTATTCTTCCAGATATCTCTATTTCCAATTGAGTCAATTCCTCCCCATCCTAAGCGGAATTTTGCTCTATTGTCAGACATGTTTGTTACTCCACCTCGTTTATAATTGTTAGTTTTTCCGTGATTCATAGGAGATTCCCCATTAAAACTACCCTTATATTCATCAGGCAAAAATGTATCATCGTAATTATAACTAAAATGCATTGCGTTATCTCCAGAGCTTTGAGATTCTACATATGGCCCAGCGTCAATAAAAGTAACAAAATTATTTTCTAAATCTGCTTGAGTACCATTAGGACCAGGTACTTCTTCAAAATTATAATTAATAAAAGGTGCAACTGCTAGATTTGCACTTTCAAATATACCACTACCCGTAATAAGATCACCGTTTTCATCTACTTCACCCCATATATAATCCTTGTTTGTTATCCAAGTGTTGCTGCCGTCACTCTGTGTTTCTGAAGTGCCATTATATGGCAAGGTAGGCAAACCATATAACTTGCCTTCATAATGACCTTGTGAATTATATAGTACACTACCTATAGCTCCATCTTCAAGATATTGCGTATATTCTTGTGCGAATCCATAGTAACCATTAAATTCAGGATCATCAGTAGCTTGTAAAATTGCAGCTTCGTCAAGGCGATCTAAAAGAAATTCATTAGTATATAGACATATACTTCCGTCTTCTTTATTATTTGGAATCCATTGGTTACCTACTTTCGTGCTGGTATTTACAGCTAGAGGATCACAACATCCCTCTCTTACCAAAATGGATGATGTAGCTGTATTCTCTATATCTTTAGGTCTAGCCGCTGTATAAGGTCCAAAAAAAGATTTAAAATATTTGTGATTATCAAACCACGTACTTTGCGTTTTAGAACCATAACCCGTGTGAGGATCCAAATTGGCATCCTGTTGATTTAAATCTTGAGTGTTATAATAACTTACGTCTGGCGCAGCTGATGTGGCCCATGATAATGTCCCTAAACCCCTGCAATCTTCACATCCGTTAGCGGAAAGTGTATCTTGATTAGGCCCTGCCCCAATACCTTTTCGGAGTCCCGCATCATTAACTATACCACTACTCCACCAATCCCCATCTTCAGGATATGGATAAGCAGAAGGATCGTTGCCCAATAATAAGCCACCATCAAAAAATGGTTTATGATCGGTGTCAAATGACTTTCTCATAAAATACATCTTTCGCGCTTGAATACTTCCGTGTGGTCTAAAATTTTTACTAGTTAATTGTGCATTAACATTCATTTTATCATTGAATGTTGGATCAGCATATATTTTAACAAAAAATCTACCATCAAATTTAGGACTATTTTCTACAACGTGCTTGTAAATAGTTATTTCTGTTGTAATCAAAATATTACTAGGGTCCGCAGGGTTGTTTGCTATAAAACTAATATCATCACCAAAAAACCCATCAATAGTAATGTGGAACTGGGTATCGTCATCAGGCTGCTCGTACGCATTGTCTCTTGTTACGCTACTTACACGATATCTATTTGATGTTTCCGTGGTACCTTTCAAAGAGAATTCTATATACAAATCATCTTTAATATCATGCATATTACTAGCAGCCGTGTTTCCTAGTGGTTCCCAATAACAGGAAAAATTATTTTGTCCCTTTTGAGGGCAGTCTACCATGCTGTCGGCGGAAAATAATCCGCGTTCTACTTCAACTCCGTTTTCATCTTCTACACCACTAGAACTTCCCGATGCTATGTTAAGTACTTTTGTTTTTATAAAGTCAGGAGCTTCGTTTTCTATTGCTAAAATTTTATACCTGGCTTGTTCAGCAATTAAACCATCAGATTCAGGACCTTTTTTCAAAATCAAAAAAGTATCAATATCAACTTTATTTCTTTCTAGAGATGGAAAAGCTAACCAGTAATTACCATCTTCAGCATTATAAAACCTATCCATAGCTAAATTATAATACTCTCCTGAAGTTTCTTTTATAAAGAATTTATAATATTCAAAATCAATAGGTACTGAGTTAATATTTCCACCAAACCCAACTTGTAATTTATTTTCTTGATTAGCCGCTGTTTTATCAAGTTTAAAAGTTCCGGTTGAATTAGATATAACAGGAGTTTCTCTACCGTATTTATCGGTAAACACAACGCCTAATTGATATTCTCTAAGTGATTTAATAGATTTTTTATCAAAAT
>TARA_R110002074_G_scaffold153276_11_pt1 | contig 18622 bp, 17 predicted proteins | sample TARA_R110002074 | Tara Oceans TARA_R110002074 (sample SAMEA4397215) | marine metagenome | biome: Polar Biome; feature: [MIX] marine epipelagic wind mixed layer (ENVO:01000061); material: water (ENVO:00002006), including particulate matter (ENVO:01000060) such as... | depth... | reverse complement strand
AGTACTTACAAAAAGCAAGCTGTAGGGTCATATTTGACCTCTTCGTCGAGGATACAATTCCCTCATCTGGAACCACTTTGCCGTCGCTGTAGGCATCAAAGAGCACTTTACGCGTTTCTTTCACTGCCCTAATTACCGCTTTCTCTAGTTCAGCGCCTTCTTTTTTAATGATCACATCGAGTGTTAAATTAATCATCTACAGCAATCCCTCTCGTTCAATAGCCTTCGTGTCCAATAACCGTTCTATTTCGAGCTGATGGTAACGCAGCTTAATTTCTTTGAGGGATAGCGGCTTGTCTAACCCGAATACTTGTTGGTTAGCAAATTCTAATTTCGCCTCAATGAGGTCTTCATCTTCCTTTGAATAAATCTCCGTGCTTTCCAGCGATTCATGCCCCATGAGAAGTTTGACGGTCGTGATTGGAAGTCCGAATCCAGCCCCTGTAGGTAAGTAGTTCAGCGCATAAGTACCATAGGTGTGCCGGAAGGAATGGAGAGATATCAATAGACTGCCCCCCAACCCAACTTTTTCTTTGCAGATCTTAAAATCATCAGATCGCGTAGTTCTAGATGTTATAAAGTAAGGTTGCCCGCCCTGTTTTTGAAACACGAAATCATGTATCCCATGCGCTATCCGCTCGTGCTTCATGTAAAGATGCAGATTTTCAAAAAACAAAGTCTTAAAGGGTTCGATTAGAAAGGTTTTTTCTGTTGCTCTACCTTTCCAGGCCAACTTTTTAAACTGTTCTTCAGTAAGATCAGAGTTATCTCTTGTCTCAGGATCCACCAAGAACACTTTTAGATTTTCAATATCAATATCACGTAGCCGAAGTTGATAGACTTCATGCTGCCTAGCCCCGGATGCTGCCAACAGGCTATACATGGCTTTGTTACGATAGGAAGCAGCTGACTCAATCAGTGGACAGCACAGATCAAACGGCACAGGATGCTTTTTGTGCTTTTTATTGGAGCTGTTTGATTTTCCAAACAACCCTCCGGAACGTTTGGTGTACATGATGCCACCACGCAAAACACCGGCAAGCATATTCGATTGCTTAATTTTTGCATGTTCATCTTTCGTAAACTCTCGGTGCTGAGGTTTTGAGAACTGGCTGAATAACGTTTCTTGATCTTCTGCCAAAGCCTTAACATCCGACAATAGCAAAAAGTATTTAATTGCCGCACCTATAGGTCCTAAGGAAGACTGATGGGTTTTATGAGCAGGCTTTAGCTCCTTCGCAACGTTGCTCGCGAGCTCGTATTGCGAATCCACACCAAAAAGCAAATAGCTTTTGTATAGATCGATTGCATCTTGGATAAATTCTGCGGTAATGGAATCCATATGCAATGCCGCTTCGTAAATGTAATCAATGAAGCGAGCGATATGACCAGCATATTGATCAATCGTATTTAGCTTATAGCCTTGTCGGTGTAGGTTTTTTAGTGTTGCCTGGAAAGGCAAAAACTCTTCACCATTACTTCCAGTTAACAGCAAGTATTTTTCTAACCTGTTACGCGGTGCCGGGATCATGATGAAATGCTTAATAGGACTATCTCCACATCATATAAATACGCAAATCTATTTATAGAGTATAGTCAGAGCATATAAATATGCCATTAAATGCGCAAAACCTAAAGCAAAAACATACCTTTGAGGGCGACTCTGGCGCAACCAAAATCGTTATAAGTGATTGATAATAAAGGAAAGTGGTGCCCCTTGACTGACTTGAACAGTCGACCTACCGATTATGAGTCGGGTGCTCTAACCAACTGAGCTAAAGGGGCATTTTTGAAAAATCGAGGCGCATTATAATGCGCCCTTAAAGAAGATACTAGCCTGTAACGAAATTATTCGTCCAAGAAGCTTCTTAAATGGTCTGAACGACTTGGGTGACGAAGCTTTCTTAAGGCTTTCGCTTCAATTTGACGAATACGCTCACGCGTGACATCAAACTGCTTACCCACTTCTTCCAAGGTATGGTCGGTATTCATTTCAATACCAAAACGCATGCGCAGCACTTTAGCTTCTCGCGCTGTAAGACCAGCAAGAACAGTTTTCGTTGACTCTTTTAAGCCTTGGCCCGTCGCTGTATCTATTGGCGATTCTGCCATGCTGTCTTCGATAAAGTCACCCAAGTGAGAATCTTCATCGTCACCAATGGGCGTTTCCATCGAAATAGGCTCTTTGGCTATTTTAAGGACTTTACGCACCTTATCTTCAGGCATTTCCATACGCTCACCTAACTCTTCTGGCGTTGGCTCACGACCCATTTCCTGGAGCATTTGACGAGAGATTCTATTTAGCTTGTTAATGGTTTCGATCATATGCACAGGAATACGGATTGTACGTGCCTGGTCAGCAATTGAACGCGTAATCGCTTGACGGATCCACCATGTGGCATAGGTTGAGAACTTATAACCACGACGATATTCGAATTTATCAACAGCCTTCATCAAACCGATGTTACCTTCCTGAATAAGATCCAAGAATTGTAACCCCCGGTTGGTATATTTTTTAGCAATCGAAATAACCAGACGCAAGTTTGCTTCAACCATTTCTTTCTTGGCACGACGCGCCTTGGCTTCACCGATAGAAACACGACGGTTAACGTCTTTGATTTCAGCAACTGTCATGCCCGTTTCGCTCGCCATCTCGGAGATCTTACGTTGGGCTCTAGTGATTTCTACACGATTCTCTTCTAGCTTAGCCGAGCAAGCGTGGCCTTCATCTATTAAGGTATCTATCCACTCTACATTCGCTTCGTTTCCTGGAAAACGCTTAATAAACTCTTTTCGATCCATTCCGCACTGTTTTGAGCACAACCTCATCACAGCACGCTCATTAAATCGAATAACGTCGTTAGTTCCGCGCACTTGATTAATCAGAATATCAAACTGCTTTGCATTCAATTTAAATGGCGCAAAGATCTTACCTAATTCGTTGTATTCTTTTACCGCTTCTTTATGGCTACGGTCGTGCTTCTTTTCAGCTGCTTGCGCTTTTGCTAACTGCTCCCGCAGCTCTTCCATTCTGATTCGAACAATTTCAGGATCAGGCCCTTTTTCGCCTTCCTCTTCTTCATCGTCGTCAGCATTATCATCGCCATCAGCATCTTCACCTGCATTAGTAACTGGCGGAATAACAGGAGGCATTGGAATACCATCGTCAGGGTCAACAAAGCCTGAAAGAATGTCGCTAAGACGCCCCTCATCTTCAACCGCTGTATCGTATTTATCCAGAATAGACTGAGCAACACCCGGGAAGTGGGCAAGCGATGCCATAACATCACGCACACCTTCTTCAATACGCTTGGCTATACGTATTTCACCTTCACGCGTTAATAGCTCGACAGTACCCATTTCACGCATATACATACGCACAGGATCAGTCGTACGACCGGCTTCGGTTTCTACCGCTGCTAAGGCTGCTGCTGCTTCGGCTGCGGCAACTTCATCGGTAGAGTCACCATCAGACATTAATAATGAGTCTGCATCTGGCGCAACTTCAACGACCTGGATACCCATGTCGTTAATCATGCGAATGATATCTTCAACCTGATCTGGGTCTGCTATATCTTCAGGTAAGTGGTCATTTACTTCTGAGTAAGTCAGGTACCCTTGTTCTTTACCGCGTGCAATGAGATCTTTTAAACGAGACTGTTGTGAATTGCCTGACATGTTCACCCTATTGGTTGGTGGTCGATCAAAAAATAGTCGGCCATTATATAGAAATTTTGGTTTGCAACCAAATCAATATGGTTCGAAATTGGGATTTTTCAAGCCTGATTTGTAATTACTTACCCTATTTTGATGTAATTTTGCATTTATAAGCCGTTTACTTCGATTTGGTCACAGAAATTGATCGTAATGCCTGCTTTTCCTCTTCTGTCATTTGACTTGGCGATTTAAATATTTTTGTCGCCTTAAGCGCATTCGCTTGGGTTTTTTCGCGCCTCAGCCTAAGTAATAAATCTTCAGCAACCTGGCGGGCGTCCTCTGCACTCGCAACCCATTCCAGGCGCTCAAACAGTGTATGGAAGCTATCCCTGTGGCCAGCTTGATCAACCGCCAGAAAATACACTAAACCCTGAGTCTTATTGATACCCTCTGCTTTTAAGAATCCGGCAAATTCAGCTGCTCGCACGTAGCCTTCTAAGCCATCAACTGCGAGTAAGACTTCATCAGAAAAACTAGGATCATAATACATCGCCAAGCAAAGCGAGACATCAGGATCCTGCATCATTCTATCGTTCGCTAGATGTTGACCACTAGGCAGCTTTGTATCTTCGTACTTTTGCCAACGAAACGTTAAGCGCTTAAGTCTCTGCTTCAACGCAACTTTAAATACCGGCGAACGCACCTGCGCTATTTGCGGCTCAACTTTTTGCTTAAGTAAACCTTTATGCTCTGCAAGATTCAAATTCAAGTCAGAAGCATAGATATCAAAGATAAACTCGGATAAGGGCTTTGCATTATCTATTCGCTGTTCAAATGCTTGTTTACCTTCTTCTCTCACCAGCGTATCCGGATCTTCGCCTTGCGGCAAAATCAGAAAGCTTAGCTGCATACCATCTTCATAGAGTGGCAAAGCATTTTCCATCGCTTTGCGGGCAGCATTAATACCCGCGTTATCACCATCGAAACAAAACACCAGATTCTGGCAGCGGCGTAACATTTGCGTTAAGTTGTCTACATTGGTCGCCGTACCTAAGGTTGCTACCGCATAGGTAATGCCGTATTGCGCCAAAGACACGACATCCATGTAACCTTCAACCACCAACAGTCGATCTAAGCGGCGATTTGCCTGATTTGCTTCAAATAAACCATACAATTCATGACTTTTATGAAATACCTCAGATTCAGGAGAGTTTATATACTTAGCTTTATCATCACCAAGTGTCCGCCCGCCAAAGGCGATTGTCTTACCCCGACTATTTCGAATTGGAAACATCAAGCGATTCTGAAACAGATCATAAGGCCTTGATCCTTTATCTGATACCGCTCGCGTTTCAATGAGAGACTTTAGAACCTCAGGGCTTGCCTTTGAACTAAGGAAGTCAGATTCAGCAGGCGCAAAACCTATCGAAAACTGCGCGATCATATCTTCAGTCAAACCACGCTTTCGCAGATATTTCTGGGCTAACTCTCTATCCGGATGATTTTTTAAGGCTTCTCTGTATTTAACATTGGCATACTCTAAAGCATCCCACATTTTGTTTTGCAGACTATAAACTTTCTTAACAGCCTCATCACGTGGAATTTCAATACCAGCAATCTTGGCAAGCTCTTCTACCGCCTCGTTAAAGTTGAGATTGTCGTGTTCTCGCAGAAAGTTGATGCTATCCCCGCTAGCACCACAGCCAAAACAGTGATAAAAATTCTTTTGAGCATTAACGTGAAAAGAAGGTGTTTTTTCCTGATGAAATGGACAACACGCTGTTAAGCTTGAGCCACTTTTCTTAAGTGTAATCCGGGAGCCAATGACTTCAGATAACGGAACTCGCTCTATAAGATCAGCGATAAAATCCTGGGGAATTAAACCTGCCATACTGTTTATTCACCTATTCTGGAATAATCTAGAGCAAGGTATGCAAGAATATTGCGTTTTTTCTAATATTCTGCACAGGTAAGAGAGGAGAGCAAGTTTCTAAGCTGGTAAAGCCAGAATTTTAAGAGAGTGTTTTCTTAACGATTTGACTTACGCTACCAACATCGGCTCGACCTTGAAGCTTAGGCTTCAAAATAGCCATCACCTTGCCCATATCTCTAACAGATTCAGCTGATGACTCAGCAATCGCTGTTTCAACCATTTCAGAAATTTCAGCATTTGTTAGTGCTTCTGGCAAAAACTCTTCAATCACGGCTATTTCAGCAATTTCTATATCGGCCAAGTCTTCACGTCCAGCAGATTGATACTGAGAAATCGAGTCACGACGTTGCTTGAGCATTTTATCTAAGACAGCCAGTATACGCGCATCATCTAATTCAATTCGCTCATCAACTTCAATACGCTTGAATTCAGCCATCATAAGACGAATAGCAGAAAGGCGCGCTTTCGCACGGGCACGCATAGCGTCTTTCATTGCAGCCGCAATGGTTGATTTTAAATTAGATGTGGTATCTGTCATTTTGTCTGTTGTTCCACTTTTAGCTAATGCATAGTTTTAGCTAAGGTATAGCACTTTCACGCATATATAGAAAAATGTGGTAAAGCAAAGCTTCATCACATCTTCTTATTTGCCTTCATTGAACTCAGTAGACATTTCTTTAAAGAGCTCTTCTATAGTGCTAAATATGAGCAGAGCTCAATATTAATACATACGCTCGAAACGCTTAGTTTCACGCTGAACTTTTTTAGCGTGACGCTTTACAGCCGCAGCAGCTTTACGCTTACGTACTGAAGTAGGCTTTTCATAGAATTCACGACGACGAACTTCAGACAATACGCCTGCTTTTTCACAAGTACGCTTAAAACGACGTAGAGCGATATCAAATGGTTCGTTTTCTTTCAATTTTACTGAAGGCATTCAAATTACCATTAATGTAAGTGTGTTTATTTTTACTGTGATCAAAATATGTACACAGTTTTACTAGGGGCGCGAATTTTAATAGGATTTTTTTAGCAAGTAAAGTGTTAAGCTTGAAAAAGACGAAATACCCCACTAAAGGAGCTTATATTTATGACACCTGAGCAATTTCTTGCTAATTTGAGTGAACACCCAGAAGCAATTCAATTTACCGATACCATGGCGGTCGTTGATGCAAACTACAATTTTACACCGTGTAAATTCATAAATGGTGACTTAACCAACGAAGCTAATCAAAATAACGGCTCATGCAAATTATTAGCCTTTGCTAAACTGCATATGATCAGTAAGGATGAGACCTTACATTGTTTTGGTGATTATTATCGTCAGGATGTTTTAGCACACCCAAACAATACCGATCACCAGAATATTAGAAACCTGATGCTATATGGCCTGGAAGGCGTACTATTTGAGAGCGCTCCACTTACCCAGAAAGTGCCTGTTTTTTAGTAAGAGAGCCGATAATTAATCGTCTAATTGCTCTGCATCTTCAATCTCTTCGCTCAGCTCAAACCATTTCATCTCAACCTTATCTAAGGTTTGTTTTTGCTGAGTTTGCTCATCTAACAAGGTTTTCAGTTTTTCTTTATTCTCTTGCAGATATAAATCTGCATCGGCAAGTTTTTCTTCTAAAGTCGCCAGCAACTTCTGCGCATTCGCCATGGCCGTTTCAGCTTGAGCCAATTGTTTTTTAAGCGGGCTTAGTTTTTTACGCTTCTCAGCCGCCAAGCGCTTACGCTCTTTTTTATTTTCGGAAGATTCATTCTGAGCACCCGAAAAATCTTCTTTTGAACCCTTATTTTCGAGAAGCTTCGCACCATTGTCTGGCTGGTAGTTTTGCAACCACACCTCATAGTCATGCAGGTCTCCCTTAAACTCTTCAACCTCACCCTCAGCGACCAACCAAAAGGTATCGACGGTATTTTTTAGCAAGTGCCTATCGTGAGAAACAACAATAATGGCGCCTTCAAAGTTTTGCAGCGCCTCGGTGAGTGCATGACGCATCTCTAAATCTAAATGGTTTGTTGGTTCATCTAACATCAAAAGATTTGGTGTTTGCCAAGCAATGATCGCCAAGGCTAAACGTGCCTTTTCGCCTCCTGAGAAACGGGTAATTTTTTCTAAGGCAGCATCACCCCTAAAATCAAAACCGCCTAAAAAGTTACGAATATCCTGGTCGCTAGCCAAAGGACTTAGACGCTGCAAATGTAAAAAAGGGCTGGCATTAAGATCCAGAGCTTCAAGTTGATGCTGCGCAAAATAGCCTATTTTGAGATGCTCTCCAGTAGAACGTTGACCTGTTAAGGGCGCTATATCCCCAACCAAACTTTTTATCAGGGTCGATTTACCCGCACCATTTGGCCCAAGTAAGCCGATGCGCATGCCCGGCAAAATACTAGCGGTAAATTGGTTTAAAATCGTTTTGTCACCATACCCTAAGTCGCACTTATGCAGGTTCAACAAGGGGCTGGAAATTTTATCACTCACAGGGAAGCTAAAATTAAACGGTGAATCAATATGTGCTGGCGCAATGAGCGCCATACGCTCTAACTCTTTGACTCTACTTTGCGCCTGCTTGGCTTTAGTCGCTTTCGCTTTAAAACGATTAACAAACGATTCTATTTCACTAATACGTTGTTGTTGTTTTTCGTACTTCGCTTGCTGTTGAGATAATTTCTCCGCGCGCTGTAATTCAAACGCGCTGTAACTACCTTTATATTGATTTAACAGCTTATGCTCGAAATGTAGAATATGCGTCGATACCGCGTCGATAAAATCACGGTCATGAGAGATAAACAAAACGGTACCAGTAAAGCGCTTTAACCACTGCTCTAACCATAACATGGCATCTAGATCCAAGTGGTTAGTCGGCTCATCTAATAACAACAAATCACAAGGGCACATCAAGGCCTGAGCCAAGTTCAAACGAATCCGCCAACCACCGGAAAAATCATTGACGGGACGCTGCATATCCGTTTGTTTGAAACCTAAACCATGAAGAAGTTTTTCAGCTATCACCGGCGCTACATAAGCGGAAATCCCATCGAGCTCGCCATGTATATGCGCCTGTTCCTGGTCGTCTTGCTCTACTTCTGCCTTCGCTAATTGCGCTTCCAAGGCTCTTAATTGTTTATCGCCATCCAGCACGTAATCCAAGGCAGTTCGATCGCCTGCTGTCACCTCTTGAGCCATATGCGACACACGGCAATGACCTGGTAAACTAAATTCACCTGAATCGAGGCTTATCTCGCCTAGAATTAATTTAAAGAGGCTCGTCTTTCCTGCACCGTTTGCACCAATAATGGCAACGCGCTGGCCTGCATGCATCAATGCATTGGCATGTTCTAACAATGGTTCAGGGCCACGTCTTAGCGTAAGCGCTTCGATTTTAAGCATAAAAGAGACCTACAAAAAACGAGAAGGTAACGGATATGAAGGCGAACATCAATTGTTCTGACTTGATTCTTAAATGCGTCAGCGTATTCTTTACATAAACATATATCCTTACGCTAAAAAATCATCACTGAGTGAAACTAACAACTAAAGAGACATTATGAAAGATTTAGACCACCTGGCTCTCGACAACCCCTTTTGGCAGTTTTCTTTATTACAATGGAAAAATGACAACTTACAGCAACAGCTATTAAACCTTCAAGATAATGGGAATTTCCGCATCAACCTGTTACTGCTTGCCATGTGGTTAAGCTTCGAGCACAAAGACATTCGTTCACATTATCAAGAGCTGATCGCTAAAAGTAGCCAGTGGCATAAACAAATTGTGGCGCCTATCCGAAATGCACGCAAAGCATTACCACGCCAACTCTCCAATCAAAGCCAGGCATTTAAAAACCAATTGCAAACATGCGAACTACAGGCAGAACAAATAGAACACGCCTTGCTTTACCAGACCAGTTTAGGTATTCCCAAAAGCAATCAACCCAAGTTCGATTCGCTTGACTGGCTAGTAGTTAATTTGTCAGCTAGCGAGTTGGCTAAAAGCGATCTATTCTTGCTTATACAGAACTGTTTGCCTATGCATCCTGCAAAACGTATCAACGAACGACTGCAAGCTTTTTAGAGGACACTCTTGTTATGAAGTGGTATTACCGTTTTTTTACCGTCGCTATTTTGGCGGTCGCATTAATAGGCCCGTTTTTTGTCGACAAGCCCGATGGTGAGCCCATGATGGAAATGCCATCTGCAAGAGACTTTATTCCAGATCAACTCATTCCCGAGGGGGATTCTGGCGCCAGTATAAGCAGTCTATCGCCTTCATCTAATCAAACTTATTACAAATGGCAAGATGATCAAGGTCAATGGCATTATAGCGACCAACCACCGACTAGCTCAAACACGGTTTCCACCTTGCAGGTCGATACAAATACCAATATTATCCAGAGCCTGAAAATTGAGCCCGAAGAACCTGAAGAATCCGAAGAATCTGTCCAAGCCACCCAACAAGAAAAACTGCCCGAGCGTTTAACCAGCGGCGAACTTTCTTTTGAAAATGCTGCGAACGCATTGAACGACGCTAAACTTGTTCGGGATATGATGGAATCGAGGAATCAACAACTCAAAGCTATTACAGGCGACTAGCCTGACACTCATCCACCGGGAAGTTGTCTTTATCATGTATCGTGTAAAGGAAATGTTTTATAGCCTCCAGGGTGAAGGTGCACGCGCTGGCAGGGCTGCGGTATTCTGTCGTTTCAGCAAATGTAACCTGTGGAATGGCCGTGAAGACAGCCGAGCCCAAGCGGTTTGCCAATTTTGTGATACTGACATCGTGGGCGTCGATGGTCAAAACGGTGGTGAATTCGCATCCGCTAAAGCCTTAGCCCAACAGATTCATGCTATGTGGCGCGCTAATGTAGCGGGCGACACGATTATTCCAATCCGTAATATTCCCATAAAACCTTATGTAATCTTCACCGGTGGCGAACCTCTACTGCAACTAGACGAAGCTCTTATTGAAGAAATGCATACGTTTAATTTTGAAGTCGCGATAGAAAGTAATGGTACGCTTCCCTTACCAAAAGGCCTTGATTGGGTCTGTTTAAGCCCAAAAGCAGAGGCAAACGTGGTATTCGATCGCTGCGATGAACTTAAACTGGTGTACCCACAAGATCTCGCGCAACCCGAGAAATTCCAGAATTTTCCGGCTGAGTTTTATTTTCTTTCACCAATGGCAGACCCTAGTATTCGTTTTGGTAAAGACCCGACGAAACAGTCAAACACCCAACAAGCCCTTGAGTACTGCCTTAAAAACCCACAATGGCGCTTGAGCCTGCAGATGCATAAATTACTGGGCATTGATTAACTGTTTGAATGATGAGATTTAACACATGTTGTTTAGAATCTCTTCTTAAGATAACGTTATCCTAAAATCTCAACAGACTATCAATAACAGACCATGAGACCCTTACTTATGCACAACAAACAGCCCTCAAACTGGACGATACTCTTTCGTATCACAGCCTTAATACTTTCTATGTTTTTACTCAGCGCCTGTTCAACTAGAGACGTTCAAAGTGAATTAAATGGCTCTACCTCACAAAGACTCATTAGCCACAGTATTGATGATTTAGTCACGCGATTAGACGACCCTTATTTAGAAGCCCTAAAAGGCCAAAAGGTTTTTATAAACTCCTATTTTATTAACCACTCTCTCTTTAAAAAGTATGCGGATAAACGTTTGGCTCTGGAGCTTAAAGCAAGATTTGGTGCTGACATCGTGGATAGCCAAGAAGCCTCTGACCAGGTTATGACGGTGTTCTATACATCCTTAGCTACTGATTTCGATAGCTTTGGTATCAGCATCCCATTTGGTTACATACCCGGCGTTGACGAATCAACGAAATTAAACATCCTCACGTTGGAAATGTTTCATGGTGTCTCTGAAATGTATTACTACGTCGGCCCAACAGGCACCGAAAATAGAAGTAAGGTAATTCATGCGAAAGTAAAAACAGATGCGCTAGGGCTACCCTTCATCACTATTCCGCTTTCAAGTGTAGATCGGCACGATTCTTGGTTCTAAATTCTTACTATTTTTAGACTTTAGTTTGTGTATAGCAATATGTACAAGGAGGAAGCCGATGAAACACCCGCATTACCAATCATTTCTTGAAACCCATCAGCTTCCCGAGTCCTATTTCGATACAGCCTTTAAGGCTTATCAGCCAGTCATAGACGATATACTGCTTCGTCTAAAAAACAATAAACCTGTCATTTTAGGGATTAACGGCTGCCAAGGCTCGGGTAAAAGTACCAGTGCCGCTTTCTTAGAATACATTTTCCAAACCGCGCATCAGCTGAACACTGTGAATATATCGCTCGATGATTTTTATTTGAGTAAATCAGCACGCCTCAAAAAAGCAGCAACAATACACCCTCTTTTTGCGATCCGAGGTGTACCAGGCACCCATGATATCGATCTCGCCCTACAGACAATGACTGACATGATGAATGGCCGCTCACCAAAAATCTCCCGTTTTAATAAGGCCATAGATGACTTATTCCCAGAAGAAAATTGGGATACAGCCCCTCAGGATATCGACTTGATCATTCTAGAAGGGTGGTTTTTAAGTGCGCAGCCACAAGCAGATTTCTTGCTCAAGAACCCTGTCAATGACTTAGAAGCACAAGAAGATCCTCAAGGCGTTTGGAGACAATATGTCAACCAACAACTCAAAGGAGACTACCAAACGCTATTCCAGCTCGTTGACTGTTTAGTCATGTTAAAAGCCCCCTCTTTCGATACCGTTTTCACTTGGCGACTGGAGCAAGAAATGAAATTGGCAAAGAAGTTGCTACTACCTAAGCAAACAGATGAGGCTAGCCATACTGGTGTATCTCATCAAGGTTTAATGAACGAGACTGAGATAAAACGGTTTGTTCAATTCTTTCAGCGCTTAACAGAAAGCATGCTTAAAGAAATGCCAAAACGAGCAGACCACTGTTACTTTCTTAATACCGAACGGCAAATCATTTATGAACAGCACAAACACAGCAATAACTAGCTTAAAGGCACTGATATTTACCGATCTTGATGGCAGTCTACTAGACCATTTCACCTACAACACTGAGCCAGCAAATCGCTTAATGATTGAGCTTGAGCATAACAAAACCCCCGTCATTTTCTGTACCAGTAAAACCTTTAGTGAAGTCTGCGCTATCCGCCAACAGCTTAACAATCACCACCCTTTCATCGTTGAAAATGGCGCTGCGATTTTTATTCCAAAAGGCTACTTTCCAGAACACATCGAAAATATATTCCAATCGAGTCATGACCCGGATTATCTGCAATATAGTTTTTGTAAAGCTAGAGAATATTGGCTAAAAACCTTGGAACAGATAAAACCTCGGTATTTAGGCCAGTTCGCCCACTTTCATCAAATGGGTGCCAAGGCGATTGTTAGAGCAACCGGACTCCCCTTAGCGGGAGCAATGATGGCAAATAACAGGCAATTTAGTGAGCCAATCCAATGGCTGGGTGATACAGAGATCAAAAAACACTTTATAGACGAGATGCACCGGATGGGTGCAAATATTGAAGAAGGCGGTCGATTCTTGCACTTAAGTGGGCACTGCAACAAAGGTAAAGCACTTTTATTCCTGTTCGAGCAATACCAGCAACAACAAGATGACCCTATTCTGAGCATTGCCCTTGGCGATGGGAAAAATGATATTCCAATGCTAGACGCGGCAGAACATGCTGTACTTATTCGCTCTCCTGTTCACCCATTCCCCCCCATAAACAAAGAAAAACTTATTAAAACCGATCATTACGGCCCACATGGCTGGGTTGAAGGCATTCAAAAAACATTTCAAATAAACTTAATAACTAGTTAAACGACTCTGGAGTAAACGATGTCTGACTTTTATCAAAATGGCAGAATCACCACCTTACATAATTTATCTCGACGCCCCGTGGCAGAATTAGAAGAGGAGCTCACACGTCATGCCAAGAAACGCCCTCTTGGGCTTATTTTACCTTCATTGTTTTCTGAGCTTGAGGGCAATGCTTTATCTAATATTATTCAAGAGCTGAAACATGTACCTTATTTAAATGAAATTGTTATCGGCTTGGATAGAGCTAATAGAGACCAATATAAATATGCTTTAACGTTCTTTTCAGAGTTACCGCAACATCATCGCGTCTTATGGAATGATGGCCCTGCATTATTAGCGCTGGATAAAGAACTACAAGAAATGGGGTTAGCGCCAAAAGAGCTAGGGAAAGGCCGAAATGTTTGGTATTGCATGGGCTACATCTTAGCCTCGGGTCGCGCTGAGTCTGTCGCCCTGCATGATTGCGACATCGTGACCTATAATCGAGAACTCCTCGCTAGGTTAATCTACCCCGTTGCCCATCCCCAATTTAATTATATGTTCTGTAAAGGCTATTACAGCCGCATAGCGGATGGGAAGATCAATGGCCGCGTCTGCCGTTTACTAGTCACCCCACTGATTCGTGCTCTGAAAAAAATTTATGGTGACATGGATTACTTAAACTATATGGATAGTTTCCGTTATTCATTGGCTGGCGAGTTTTCGTTTCGAAAAGATGTTTTAAGTGATATTCGGATTCCGAGTGATTGGGGCTTAGAAATTGGTGTGCTCTCTGAAATGTACCGGAACTGCTCAACCAATCGTTTATGTCAAGCGGATATTACCGACATCTATGATCATAAACATCAAGACTTATCCTTAGATAATGATCAGGGCGGTCTATCTAAAATGTCTGTCGATATATCAAAAGCCTTGTTCAGAAAGCTGGCCACCCAAGGTAAAACCTTTAATAGCGAAACCTTCCGCTCTATCAAAGCAACCTATTTTCGCATCGCCTTGGATCTTATCGAAACTTATCATAACGATGCGGTGATGAATGGCTTAAGCCTAGATATTCACAAGGAAGAAGAAGCTGTCGAGATGTTTGCCCAAAACATTATTACCGCTGGTGAAACCTTCCTCGAAAACCCGATGGAAACACCCTTTATACCGAGTTGGAACCGTGTTATCAGCGCTAAACCAGACATACTAGATCGCTTACTTGACGCGGTCGAAAAAGATAACCAGATGATTTCAAACTAAATCACGTTCATCAGGTAGGTGAAAAAAGTATATAGGAAATGCCATGAGCCAGGTGATTGATAGCTTATTTAAACATATAGTTGAGCACTTACACGTCATCTATGATGAAATTCCAGATATAAACTATACGCAATTAAGCCAAGCACTTATTGCCGAAATGGGGCTGAATGACCAGACGATAGCGCCCATTCAATATGCTAATCACTGGTCAGAAAAAGATGCGATTATGATCACTTATGGCGATAGCTTGCTCATGGAAGGTGAGAAGCCGTTGCATACTTTAGAGCACTTTCTAGACAACTATGGAGAGGGTATTTTAAACAGTGTGCATATCCTGCCATTCTTCCCTTATAGCTCAGATGATGGCTTCTCTGTGATGGATTTTACTTCAGTAAATGAGTCACTAGGCGATTGGGACGACATTGAAACCATCGCTCATAAATATCGCTTAATGTCAGACTTGGTGATTAATCATTGTTCTGCCAAAAGCCAATGGTTTCAAAATTTTATTCAGCAAATTGACCCTGGGAAAGATTATTTTTTTACCGCGTCTCCCAAGGATGATTTAAGCGATGTCATTCGACCAAGAACAAACCCACTGCTACAAGAAGTAGAAACGGCCGATGGCACCAAACATGTGTGGTGTACCTTTAGTTTTGATCAAATTGATTTAGACTTCAGAAACCCGGAAGTATTAATACAATTTGTGCGTATTATTCGGCTGTATTTAGATAAAGGCATCAGAATATTCCGTATGGATGCTATTGCCTTTTTGTGGAAAAAAGTCGGCTCGCGCAGCCTTAATCTTCCTCAGACGCATGAGGTGGTTCGCTTACTAAGAAGCCTGATTGAGCATGCTCAAGCAGATGCCGTGATCATCACCGAGACCAATATCCCTAACCGGGAAAACCTAGAATATTTTGGCAACAACAATGAAGCCCATTGGATTTACAACTTCTCTTTACCACCGCTTTTAGTACATGCGCTCATTACAGGGAATAACTACTATTTTAAACAATGGTTGATGGCCATGCCTCCCGCTCAAAATGGCACTGCATACTTTAATTTTATTGCCTCACATGATGGTATCGGTTTAAGACCTATAGAAGAGTTATTGTCACAAGAAGAAGAAAAGCAATTGATCGACACCATGCAAGCCTTCGGTGGTCGAGTCTCTTGGCGTTCTTTAGAAAATGGTGAGAGCAAACCCTATGAAATCAATATTGCGCTATACAATGCTTTAAAAGGTACGGTGTCAGGTGAAGACAAATGGAATCAAGAACGTTTTATGTGCGCGCATACTATCATGTTTGGCTTAGAAGGCGTGCCTGCCATTTATATCCATAGCTTGTTAGCAACAGGAAATGACTACCATAAAATGGAACATCGCGGACATAACCGCGCCATTAATAGACATCAATGGCATTACCCTAGCTTAGAACTAGCTTTGAATGATCCACATAATCACCATGCACAGGTTTTTTCTCAGCTAAAAACATTATTGGCCATCAGGCAAAAACAAGTAGCATTCCACCCAAATGCAAGTCAATTCACTCTTCATCTGGGTAAAGGTATCATCGCCTTCTGGCGACAAAGCCAAGATCAAGCGCACCATATTTTTTGCATTAGCAATATATTGCCAGACATTCAGGAATTGATGGTTTCCAGCATTAATTTGAATCACGAGTCACGATGGCATGATCTCATTTCTAATGAAAATATTTCTTTAGGCGACAGTGCAACCATTAAACTTAAACCTTACCAGAGTATGTGGATTAGTAATCTAAACTGATTGTACGAAGCCAGGTGGCGTTTCTCTTAGGCAATATCGATTAAATCCTCAAAGCATACGCTTCTTGCTTTTCAGCACCGCTCAAGTCTGTTAAATTTCCTGCCCATCGTGAATCCAAACACCATGAATACAAATACCGTGTATACATGCTCTTCGGATTGAACTACAAAAATAAAGGGAAACGCTCAATGCTTAAATTCAAGACCCTGGTTTCACTATTCTTCATCAGCACTATATGGCTCATCTCTGCCTGTAGCGAACAACAAGAAGTATCGACTACAACCTCTATTAAAACTTACACATTAAAACTGGCAGAAACCTGGGGACCAAACTTCCCCATTTTTGGTGACACCTCAAAAAATATGGCTGCCATGGTTGAAAAGATGTCGGGAGGTCGTTTAAGCATTCAAATTGATTCTTCAAACAAACACAAAGCACCTTTTGGTGTCTTCGATATGGTGAAGGCGGGGCAATATGATATGGGTCATTCTGCTTCTTATTACTGGAAGGGGAAAATCCCTGCAACGATGTTTTTTACTACCATGCCCTTTAGTATGATCGCCTCAGAGCAGTTTGCCTGGTTTTACTATGGTGGCGGTTTAGAGCTAATGAATGAGCTGTATGCACCGCATAACTTATTATCCTTTCCGGGCGGCAATACCGGCAACCAAATGGCTGGCTGGTTCCAAAAAGAAATCAACTCGCTTGAAGATATTCAAGGCTTAAAGATTCGTATTCCGGGTTTTGCAGGTGAAGTACTGGCAGAGTTAGGTGCTAAACCGACCAATATTCCGCCAGGTGAGCTCTATACCGCGCTTGAACGTGGCACGGTCGATGCCGTTGAATGGGTCGGCCCTTCGTTAGATTTACGTATGGGCTTCCACAAAATTGCGCCTTATTATTACACTGGTTGGCATGAACCTGCGTCTGAATTACAATTCTTGGTCAATAAGAAAACCTTCGAGTCACTCCCCGAAGATCTTCAAGAAATTTTACGTATCGCGATGAAAGCATCGGCCTACGATATGTATGCTCATTCTACCCATGCAAGCGGTGAAAACTGGGCCAGTATGAGTACTGAGTTCCCTGACATTCAAGTAAAAACCTTTCCTAAAGATGTATTAACTGCCATGAAAGAGGCGAATAAGCGCTTGGTTGAACAAAGTGCCGCGACTGATCCCTTTGCGGCTAAAGTACTCAATTCTCAACAAGCCTATTTGGCACAAGTACGTCAATGGACCAAGATGTCTGACTTGGCTTATTTGAACAGTACCGATGAAACCAAGTAGGTAGTTGATCGTTATGCCACTTCTTTTAAAACTTGATCACTGTTTTGCCAACCTTGCACGATTATGTGGTGTGTTGGCGGGCATAGCGATGATTCTTTTACTGTTTAATGTCTTTTATGATGTGGTGATGCGTTATGCCTTTAATGACGTGTCTATTGGTATGCAAGAGCTTGAGTGGCATCTTTTTTCTGCGGTCTTTCTACTCGGAATACCCTATGCTATTCGGGAAAATAACCATGTCCGCGTTGATATACTCTATGATCGCTGGTCAGTAAAAACGCAAGCCTTCATCAATTTATTTGGCTCCTTTGTTTTTATTCTGCCTTTTGTCGTATTAGTCACTTACTACAGCATGAGCTTTGCCTTTGATGCCTATGAAATGGGTGAAGGTAGTGGCGACCCTGGTGGTTTACCTTTTCGATGGATTATAAAAAGTTTGATTCCTTTGTCTTTTATAATGATGGGGCTAGCGAGTTTAGGCATGATTACCAGCGCACTGATCGACTTAACACAACCATCTGAAAAACATGAAATGCCGAAAAAGAATTTACTCTAATGACAAAACACCAGACAGTCCAACCCCCTAGGAAGAATGTTTCATGTTAGGCATAATTATGTTTGTGGTTGCCCTTCTGATGCTTTTACTCGGTTTTCCGGTGGCCTTTACCTTTGCCGGTGTGGCGTTGTTTTTTGGTGTGCTTGCTGAAGGTTTCGAGCTATTTGCCTTTATGCCTTATCGCATCCAAAGTGTGATGGAAAATACCATATTAATGGCGATTCCTCTGTTCATTTTTATGGGGGTCGTGCTTCAAAAAACCCGCTTAGCAGAACAACTACTCATTGCCATGGCACAACTT
>TARA_R110002074_G_scaffold230315_4_pt1 | contig 18706 bp, 18 predicted proteins | sample TARA_R110002074 | Tara Oceans TARA_R110002074 (sample SAMEA4397215) | marine metagenome | biome: Polar Biome; feature: [MIX] marine epipelagic wind mixed layer (ENVO:01000061); material: water (ENVO:00002006), including particulate matter (ENVO:01000060) such as... | depth 10-100 m | reverse complement strand
TCGTGTTCCTACATCAAATATTACCCCGCCATTAGAACTGCCTTGATGCCATGTAACATCCTTATTTGAATCGAAGTTTAACCAGACTTGTTGCGAGTATGTTGAATTGCTATTTTTAAATTCTGCTAAAGTTCCCGAACTTCCTAAATCTTTATGCACCGATAAGCGATAAGAAGGAGCATCTGTTCCTATCCCTACATTGGCATTTGAATGTAAATGTAAAGCAACTACAGCCGCCTCTGCGCCTTCTGATGGCATATCAGTTAAGAACTGCAAATAACCTTCTCCACCTGATGGTCCCGCAAGAGCCCGAATAGATGACATGACACCTGCTGTATGGTCGGTAGTGTCACTATTGTAGAACTCTATTTTGCCTACAACACTATTTTGGCTTGTTTCACCTGTTGATGTTAGTCGCATAACACCACCACCACTTGTTCCTGCTCTTGAAATTTCTAAAGGTGTTGCTGGACTAGTAGTGCCTATACCTACATTACCAGCATTAAAGTAAGTGTGATTCCCTGCATTACTAGTGATCCTTGTATTGATGGTTGTCCCGTGATATAGCCTAAAATCTGCGTTCCCGTTGGTTGCGCTATCTACAAGTAATTCAGCGGCTGGCCTAGTGTGCGGAGTACAGTAGAGCCTTATTCCTGTATCATTAGTTGCCGTGTGGATATCAAGAAGTTGGGATGGAGCATACGTCCCTATTCCTACGTTCTTCTCTGATACATCAACATAAATAGTATTGTTAGTATCTGATGGCCCAACAAAGAAATCTTTAGCCGCAGTAAATCCTCCTTGGGTACTGTTAGCTTGCCTGAACTCGATGTTTCTAGAGGAACCAGCATTTATATGCGTGTTACTATTATTTTGTTGCCTAATTGCATAGTCATTATCTGCTGAATCCAGATGCCCGAAAGCGGCATAATCGCTACCCCCAAAATAACCCACTTTGGATCTACCAATTATAGCGGATACATCTGTGTTAGTGCCTACCTCAAGGACTTGGGTTGGTGTAATCCACGCACTATTTCCAACGCTAAGTTTAGTGTAAATTCGTGTTGTATTTGATATGTCTACTGAGCTTTGTAGATCAGTATGCCCAGAAATTCTTGCTGTGCCTATTACGTGGAGCTTTTTTGAAGGAGATGTTGTGCCGATACCCACATTTCCTGCCGAATCGATACGCATCCTCTCGCCACCATTGGTGTATACACGTAAAGCATTAATACTGTTTTGGAAATAAAGAGCCTCTTTACTTAAACCACTAGCATTACTAATGATCCCTCCATTTGTATCACCTTCTATTCTTATACCATCGTGAGAACTATCCGTATCTTTAAATCTTGCTATTGCACCTCCAGTAGCTGTTTGGACATCAAGTTTGTAAGAAAGGCTACTTGTAGTCCCTATCCCTACTCCACCTCCTCCAGATGCTAGGAAAACATTATTGTTTGATAAGTGGTTTATGTAAATTGGGCCATAAGCATTTGAACTTGAGTTCTTACCTTCAACGTGTCGGACACTCATGTATCCATTATTAGAACCACCCACACTTAATATATTAGTGCTTGATGAGGAGTTTCTACTCTCAACTGTGACAAGACCACCAGCATCTAACTTTAGTGCCGTTACTCCAGTAGTTCTAAACTTGATACCACTAGCCGTGCCAGATCCAGCCGCCTCAGTTCCTATCTCCAAGAAACTAGAAGCGTGTCTAAAGAAAGAACGCTCATAGTTTGATGCGTCTGTATAGGTTTCATACAACTCCTGTTTTGTGGCTGTCGTGCCATTATTGAGATCTATATCTCCAAGAACAGAAACCCCTGCCCCTGATGTCCTTAATTTTACAGCGCCTCCAGCAGACAATTCTACAATTTTTCCGCTCCCAGACTTAGCGGCAATCATTACGTTTCCGCTTACGCCATCCCTCACATATAAACTAGAATTATTCGGCTGGATATACAGGTCACCAGTACCCTGTTCAGTGATGTAAGAATTATTACCGTCGTGAAGGATTACTAGATCAAGCCCTCCACCGAACTCTGCTCGTGCGCCATCGATGAATTTTATGTCTTCACTAGCAATGGTTTTGCTTTCTGCTCCATCGAATCGCAGGAGTTCCGTGGTGGTCGAAGCTAACTTGGTTTTAAATATTATATCAGTCCCGTTTGCGTGTTGGGTCTGGAAAACTAAATCACCGCCATAAGCTGATGTTATTAGGCTTCCTGTATTCTGATTTATGAAGGAATTAGTTCCAGCATGGAAAATCTGGAGGTCATCCGAATCGCCAATTTTGATGTACGAATTGTCATCGGCCTTTAAATCCCCTGTAAACTTAGCTCCATAAGAAGCTGTCTCGAATTTCTTAGTTCCATTATAAAATAGCTCTACTGCACCACCATTAATGAACTTTGCCATTTCTGTGGAGTCGTCAATGTCTCTGATAACAACATCGTCTTCAGCTAAGATTTTAATATCATCCGCAGTATTTTTTATTATCAGATCTCCATTACTACATACAATTTGAGAGTTTGGGTGTGCATGAAATAAACGTAGATCATTACCTGCACCAAATTGTAGCTCTCTAGAGTCATATATTTTTAAATCATAAACTCCCGTTAGTGCATTTGCGCTCTCGTCCCAAAGAAGATATCTGCCAGAGGTTGCGCCAAAAAACTTTACGTCATGGCCTGTATCGTCTACTCCGACGGTCAATGTAGTTTTGACTAATGCACCATTCCCATCTAGCTCAAGCCCTCCCCAAAGCTTTAGCTTTCCCCCACTTTGGAACTGGCCTCGCAAAGCCCCACTTGTAGTAAAGGCAAAAGAATTAGTCCCATAGTGGTAGATGCCAGTATCAGGATCACCAGCCCAAGAAATCGATGGAGCCGAATCTGATCCCGCAGAATGCAGAATTGGCCCACTCATCGTACCACCAGCCAAAGGAAGCTTAGTCGCAATCGAATTGGTTACTGTGGTCGAGAACGAGGCATCGTCATTTAATGCGGCCGCAAGCTCATTTAACGTGTTTAAAGCGGCAGGGGCTACATCTATTAAATTATTTACCGCTGTAGTGACATACGCAGTCGTAGCTAACTGAGTTGTGTTAGTTGCTGCGGAAGCTGTTGGGGCGAGTGGTGTACCAGTGAAAGTAGGGCTGGTGAACATCGTCGCCTTCGACTCATTCGTTACGTTGCCAAGACTAACCTGTGTTGCTGTAACACTATGTGGATTACTAGTACTGCTAGTATGAGTAGTAAGTGATGACGTAGACGCTACCCCCGCCTCGGAAAGTGTTTGGTTAATCCATTTGGATGTGGAGTTGTCGTATTGTAAAAGCTCATTGTCCCCGACCGATGTGATGGTCGTGTCGTCCATCTCTGCTAGAGTATTCTCTAACGAAATGGCACTATCCACATACGCAGTAGTTGCTATTTGAGTATTGTTAGTCCCTGCGCTTGCAGTGGGGGCTAACGGTGTCCCTGTGAAAATAGGGCTGTCTTTTGGCGCAAGATCGCTCTCGATTCTAAGAGTAGCGGTGGATGGTGTGATTGTAACAGCCGTTAAGCTGCCAGCGGATTCAGTAAGTGATAAAGACCCCCCTGAATTTGAAGTTACGCTTAGGGAACTCGCAGAGGGTGGGGTGACAGTGACTGTATTAACTGTCTGTGTAACAGTAGCTGTGTCATTTGCCATTAAACAATCTCTGGTATTATATCAAAAGTTAATCTAAAAGAATGTATTACTTCATCAGGGCTCTCATCGGTGTTGGTAATTTTCAAATCACCATAAACAGTGGTGGCTTCATTAGGTAATATATCAGCTTCTGCGGTTTCCCACCTCAACATTATGTTAGAAGAAGTACTAGAGCCCCCTATATTAGGAAAACGTATCCTGCCTGAAGTATGCTGGGTAGACCCTGATGTGTTACTAGCAAGTGTGTCAACCAATTCGCCGTCAAAAGAGCTACCTGATTTTCTTCTTATAACCAAAGAAGCAGTATACTGAGCATCAGAGGTATAAAAATTAGTAGCATAACTACTCCCCGTAGGTATGAACGTAATATCTACTTGAGTCTGCTGACCCCTCTTAATCTCTATGTTAGCCATTATATTCCGTAGTAATCAGTTATATTTCCTTCAATCCCTGTTCTGTTTGCAGATTGGTCACTTCCATAAACTATAATTTCGCTCATTAGCCCATCAAAAGCCCATACTCCAGATCCTCCCTGACCACCAAGGGAGGCATCGGTACTATCATTAGAGTTAGGTACCACAGAAACGCTACCTGATCCTAAAGCGGTTCCATTTAGAAATGGGCGAAAGCCCCCTAAAGTAGACCCCGCAATCATGGTAACTAAGTTTTGATCATTGTTAGCCGTTGTATTAAAATCAGCTATAGGGTTACCTGTACCAGCGTAACTAAATTCAAGATTCCCGCTTAATGTTTTAAAAAACCACCTCTTATTACCTCCAGCAGAACCACCTAACATTAAAATCTGGCTCTCATCGCTGCTTACATCATCTGGATCAAACACAGCGAAAGAAGATAAATTGTTAATATTTAATGAATCACTAAAATCTCCTAAAGGTATGAAGTCATTACTGCCATCAAAATGAAAAGCGGGTCTGCTTGAGTTACCAGAAGTTAAGACAGCCCCACTAGATACTAACTTTGGTTCCAAGTCATCATCAGCAACAACTCCGTGATTCCCGTTCCCTGACTGGTCGTACCACGTATTTACAAAAGCATCTCCACCTGATGCCCAAGTAGCAAGAGTGCCATCGGTAATTTCAGAAGCGGTAAAATCTCTTTCATCACCGATTGTCCTACGTACCTTAACTACACTAGTTACTCCTGACTTTAATTTACGAAGAGAATATGCCGCTTCAGCTCCCGTATATTTATTTAATATCGGAGGAGCTGGTACAACAGAAGCCTTGGAGAGACTTGATCCTAATCCTAAAGGAACCATTTAAGCGGCGTGGTAAGCAAGAACAGCACCACTATGGAGTTTAAACTTGGCTATCTGACCGTAAATTGTAATCCCCGCTGGAACCGTATCGGCAGTTCCTGAAGTGGAGTGGGCTAAACGCCTATCGGCATGATGCCCTTGGTCAGGCTCACTTCCGTCCCCATCATCCAACTCAGTGTTTACATTTATGCCAGAGTCTATTAGTTCACGCCAATCAAGGGTGTCAAATTTTGCATCCGCAATAATAGTAAGAGCGCAAAACTCCCCTGTTATTGTGTCAGTGCCTGATTCATAGGTCGCTCCGGCCTGACCGAAGGATTGTTTTTCAATGTTGTTTGCCATAATATAATTTTGTTTTGTTAAAATTGTTAATACATTCCTGATACACCCCCACCAACACCGCCCGGTGCTATTTTCAAATTAGGCTTTGCAGACCCCCTGTAAGAATCAGTATCGTTTTCCAGTAACTCATTTACTACCCCCCAATGGTATGTAGCTCTTTGTAGATCCGCATTGTCTTCCGCTAATTTACCCAAAAGGGCATGTTTTAGAATAGACTTAGAGGGAAGGTAAACTAGATCAGTTTTACCATCTACATCCACCCACTTCCTTTTTAAAAGCATATGAGCTGTTGAAGAGGAATTAGTGCCCCCTATTCTGTACCTACGATACCTAACTACTCCAGACCCACTAGGTAAGTCGGCCAAAGTGACCGCATCAAAACTATCATCAAAAGGATCAGCAATAACCCTAATTGAATATTGGTCGGGTATATTTGAATATATTATTGAATCTATACTAGATACGTTGATCCCAGACCCAGAATCCGCAGTATTAGAATTAGAAAGTTGATATGTTGAAAAACCATCCCCAGTTCCTGAACCTCTATATAAAATATCTACCGTAAAAGATGTTGAAGGCAAAGATGTTTTGTAATCACTAAGAGCCTGTAACTCAAACTGATAGGCGAATTGAGTCTTTATATCCCTATAAGTAGAAGCATACCCATCATCAATAAAAGCTGATAACAAAGTATCATCTTGGTCGTTAGTCCCATATATTTTATAATCATGCCATAAAGATTTTGTAGAATAGGTAACATTATCTAAAATACCAGCTACAACTGAATCAGTATCATAGGGTAACGAGACATATTCATCAGAAGCATCTTGACTATGTTCAAAGATAAGATCCCTCCAATATCCTGTTTTATATATCCGTGGCATAATTTCGTTCAAAGCATCACGAAATTTTCCTTCATCCTCAGAGTCTGCGGCATCTAAATACTGGGCATGAGTCCGAAATAATTGGTTTGTGGTTAAAGCAGGCACGTTCTGTAAATATAGAAGAAATATCAATCAATTCAACCAAGGACTATTGCCATAAGCGAGAATCTAAATCCTGTTCACAAACGTCGCTTTTTCCCTCTGCTTGCCCCGCATACCAGATAGGGGGGCAGTATACATTCCAGTCTTTTCGTCTATGAGCTAACTCTAATTGATGGTCTACATGATGATTCTTTTTGTCCATATAATCAGGGGCGTGGTTTATGTGTACATAAAATTTCTTGTACACTTTTCTTTTCAAAGCATATGCGTGAGTCCTGTTAATACTATTCCCACGAAATATCCTGCTAACACTAGTTTTTTCATGGGGTAAGCGATGTTGCCCTCCTAGATATATCTGATCCCAGTCGGGAGGCACTTTCACTAAAAAAGCCCCAATCATTTCAAGACAGTTTGGGATGAACTCCACGTCGTCCTCTAATATTAATATGTTAGGAACTTTTATGCCTGTTACTATTTGTTCGTTAATTAGACCCTCTACTATGTTGCTGTGCGACCTTAAACACCCCCAAGCCCCCGCCCCGCTTAAAAAATAAGAAGGGAATGAGGTTTTATCTCCCATAACTGCTGGGTACACCACAATCTTATTTGGATCAGCTACTCCATTCTTCTCAATATGTTTATAAAATCTTTCTAATCTTTCAGGGCGGTCTGGCCTGTTTATTACATAAACACGCTCAAACCAATCCGTTAAAGATTTTGATTCAGTTGAGACCACTATGACGTAGAAAAAGCAGTGCTTGATGGACTTCCTCCGGGGCTCCCTTGAGGAGACTTTGTTTGAAGCCTGTGAATAGGACTGATTGACTCTATGTCTGCTCTGGTAGAGTATCCCGTCCCGTCCGAAGTGGCGGCGCTCCCTGCGGCTCCTGTGCTATATAAAGCCCCCGCTGGGTGCTCCGTGGCATGTACTTCGTTTTCATCAGAAAAATCACCAATTGCTTCAGGGTAAATTCCTCGTTGTACTAATTCAGCCCCGTGATCCAAATCATACGGACTGGAAGTTCTTCTCCTAGCTGTATCTGTACGGCGGTCGGAATTAGGTTGGTTGGCTCCTAACTTTTCAGAAACCCTTGTATTAACCCCCGATTTAGGTTGAGCGTTACCATCCGCTGGAGTCAGCACATGAGGCTCGACTTCAGGAGTGGGCGGATCATTATAAAGATCATCGGGGTCATCATCCCCCTCACCTTCTGGATTAACCCCCGGATCAATTTCGGGGTCAATCTCTACTGGATCATCGACACCAAAGGGATCAGTGACATCAGTAACAGGAGGTACAAGAGCACCGCTATAACTGGAATCGTCTCCGTCTTCCCAAGGTTGTCCGTCAATTATAGTTGTGGCGTAATAAATATGATCCTCAATACATTGAGTTATCTGCAACTTAGAGTCTTCAGAACTGTTAAAAGAACCTATTTTTAGAATGTACTTTCCTGTGGGACTTTTACGCTTCAGCTTTCCCCCCACAATGTCTAATTTTCCACAGGGCTCCTCGTCAGGAATAGGTTCATCTTTATGAACAAAATATACAGTTGCTTCTGTTATTGCGTGGTTTTGTGAATCTAAATAATATTCCAAGAGAACGTCCCCCACACATGAATTAGGGAGTCCCCCGTCACCTTTCCTCCTCCCTTTAGGTTTCATCCTACAGAACTTTTGGCTAGTGCCTTTCTCTGGGTGAATAAAAGAAGCAGGCGTTAAATTACCAAACCCCGGAAGTGCACTCTGACTTTTAATTCCCCAAGCCTTATTAGCATCTGAAACAGATGCATCTATTGGGGCTGGTTGGACCTGTATAGCTGCAATACTATAATAAATAGTTCCGTAGTAACATCTTAACTCAACAGACCCATTAGGTTTCTCGTTTATCTCTAACTCATACGGGTGGTAACCCTTTCCTATTTCTTCTTTAGGGTATACATCAATATTAGAATCCCCCGGAAAGGCATTGCCAATAGTAGTTACCTCTGAAGGAGCGAAAGGGTCTTCCCTAGGGTCGTGGAAAAAATCACCGTCAGCTGTTGTTGTTACAAATTCTGGAGTGTCTTCGGCCATTATAAATCATAAATATCGTCATGGTACTCATACCCCGCAGTATCTTCATAATGAGTTAGTTCGGGTGGGTACACAGTGACTTTCTCTCTAAGGTAGCCCCCTCTAAAAGGTTTTTGAGTATCTAAAATAACTAACGAAGAAGGCCAATCAATATAATTTGTTTTAAGATACTCGAATGTAACTCTCGTTGATTCGTAAACAGGATGATTGTCTCCTGTAGAAAGTCTTAATAAAAGGTGATCATGTAATGTAGGCTTAACTGTTGTAGATACTAACGGAGATACAAAATGAACTCCAATAGGGTGCATTGGCTGAAGAGACGTTAATTCAGAATCAGTAAACTGTTTTTTTCTCCAAGTAATCTCTCTCTCGTGTTTACAAGGACCATCGTAGGCTTCTCTTTTATAAACAGGAAAAACAACTGTATCAGCACCACCTTTCTTCCTTTGCCACGAGTGACCCACGACACCGTTTTGTCCTCCAAACCTTGCCGAAGCCTTGTTGTGTAATACAGCAGGCCACGCATATCTTTCATTGGTAGTATACTTAGCCACCATAATTTCAGAAGTTTTCTTATGAGTTCCTGAGGTAGCTGTACTAACAGGAGGAACAACCTGTCGCTCATTCAAAGAATACCAGTTATCCGATATTTGTTTGCCTTCTCTTTTTATACCTAACTCATCAGTCCCCCAAAAATTAGTAGTAGCTGCTGCCGCAATATCTGTAGCGTAGGATAAATCAGGATCACGGAAAGCAGTTTTAGTATCCACTGAAGTGGTTTCCAACTCATCAACACCACCCGCAAGCTCAGAAGGCAGCTTAAAGATAGTAGTGGCATACATTGTTTCATCTTTATAATAAAGAGTTTCTTTTTCAAGCAGGGCTCCTTTAGGAGGATCCGAAGCAGATCCTCTGGCAGGATCGTTGTCCGAAGCATCCTCTAGTGTTTCCGTGTCATAAGGAAACGTATCATCTATGTTAATGTTTCTTAAAGGAACCTTCTTTATATAAACCCTCTGGTCTACCACATATAAAGTATCTAATGTGTTGTCCCCAGAACGAGTTTGATTCTTCTCAAATAATACGTACCCATCAGTAGAAGCGAACGGGTCGCTTGTAGATATAGGCATTGCAGAATTTGGGGCTGGAGAAGCTTCATCATAAGAGCTCCGCAAAGTAATATAAGTTCTTACTATAGTGTCATACCGCACAGTCCCCACCCCCGCAGACCTATATTCCCAGTTATAATCATCCTGATCAGACCTATCTATTATATAGTACCAAAATTGAAATTGCCCGTTCTCGTCCTCAGCGCTTTTAATAAAAGCTAACTTATGATTAGGAAAATTATTACTATCAGGGTGGGCGGTCCCATAGGCAGTGTTATCTGCCGAATCAGCAGACTTCATGTTTCTACTAGCGTCTACAACCTCGACAACAACTAAGTCTGCAACCTTAGGAGTTGTAAACTCAATTATCCTCTGCCTTCTAGCTGAAGAAACTGTTATAGCCATTGTTTAAGCTTTTGCCAATACCATTACAGTTAATGCATCCCCACTAGCTGCAAATGTTAGTGTTATATCAACATTAGAAGGATCTGCCCTAGGCATAAATAAAGCAGACCGTGTGTGGGCTCCTGTAACACCCGTGCCAGAACCTCCCCCAAGAATTACATCGCCAAACTTGTTATCAGAAGAAGCAATAGTAATCGTTGAAGTGTTAGCAGCGTCCGTCTCGTAGAATAGAGCAACCAAACTAGTCGCCGTTGGAATAGTATCTCCCACAGCATCCGTTGGTGTCCCCGGAGCGCCTCCGTTAGAAGAATACCCTGTAAAGGTATGCCCAGTTCTGTCTAGAGCAGTCAGGTTGTCTGAAGATGCCGCTGAAAATTTATGGAGGTCTAAATCCCAGTTAAGTACATCCCCAGTTGCGGTAGATGTAAATTTAACGGAATATAATATATCTGCGTAGGTAGCTGATAAAGATTGTGTGAGTGACCTCCCTATCCTAATATCGTTTTGAACATTAGTCCCTTGCATGGACATAGTCCCAATAACACTAGACCTGACAGATACTCCTGTAAGTGTTTGAGCCATAATTATGCAAAGTAAGAGGATTTAGGTTCAGGGATACTTGGGTCAACTCCCGCTAGACCCCCCTCAGGAGGCTCTATTGACTTAAAAACTCTCAAAGCAAAGTCTGTCATGCTCATCTCACCAGACTCAAGGGCTTGCACCATATCAGGGTTGTCTGCAAGAGTTCCTTTTATATTTTCCAATTGAGACATATGTTCCGCATCAGCGGGATCAAAATCTTCTCTATAAACAACTTTAAAAAGTTGCATCAATAATCCTTCATCTGCTTCGGGAGACTCATCTTCTGGTGTCTCAGGCATTTCAGGTTCTTGAATATCTGCAAGAGCGTCCTCTACTTTATCAACCATTCCCTCTTCAGAAGCCGCAGCTTGTTGTGCTTCTTCGGGAGTCTCATTAGCATACGGGACTACATCCCCCAGCTTATCACGTAATCTTTTTCCTGTTTTAGGGTCTTTAGGCATAATAAATAATTAGTTGTATATAAATAACCCCGATCCCCTCCTTTTTCAAGAGGATCGGGGATTATTGTGATTTATAGATTGTTACTGATTAAGTTGCAGGAACGATATCTTTGAAATCTGGGAGGTCATAGATTGTGGCTAAAACAACAACCTGACCAGCAGCACTAGCTCCAGCGGCGGTGTCATCAAGATTTGCCCCATTTGCAGTAACCCTCAAATCGATGTCGCCCGCTAATGCAACGGCAGCAGAACCACCAATGCTCCCGCCTGTATTTTGAGCGATGCTATTAACTACTTTGGCATCAAAGTCGTCAATAAAGTTATCACGCTGAGCATCAGTATTATCACCAACGTCAACTTTGTACGTGGTAAATGCGGAACCATCGGCTTTTACAAAAGCCTCCGTGCATATAATCCACATATTTGAGATTTTTTCGGTCGCAATGCGGGTGTGTAAATGAACATCGGCTGTTGTGTCCTCGTCAGCAGCAATAGTGCCGTTATCATAGTTAACGACCCAAGCATGAGTAAATCCAAGATTGGTCAAGGCCGCAGGGATTCGTCTAACTAATGTAGAACCATTTCCTCCTTTTTCGGAAATAAGTAATGAGTCTTGAAGAGAAACAGCAGCTAGCCGATCTAATGTAGGTGTATCATCTAAAGTTGGCATAAATTTTTAATAGTTAAATTAATATTAAGGATTATGTGGGGTTCCCTTTTACAGGAACCCCACCTTAGATAATTAAGCAGCTGGTGTAGTGCTTGTGCGCTTGAACAGAATGACGTAACCGAAGTTAGTCTTGATCGGCTTGGATGCAGAAGCTAGTATGCCTCTGAAGAAACCGTTAGTTCCATCTGGATTATAAGTCTCAGATAGAATGTTCGTCCACTTAAAGTCACCCTTGTAATTAACAGGGTTAAATTTAAGGCCACCAGCACCAGTGATTGGTGCAGGAATCAAGGATTCCATTACGCCATCAACAAGAATGAAAGCAGCTTCAATCTCAGCAGTCTCATAAGCCGCGTTAGGCTCAATGATCTTTGTTGTCGTATTGTGTGAAAATGGAAGCACGTCTGTTAAAGTTTCCCCATCAAGGGTAGTACTAAAACGAGGAGCAAGGTCATCACATAAGTGGTAGAATCCTCTAAAGCTTTTCTCTACTCCTAATGGAGCAATAAGCTCGGAAACTCTAGCATTGTTGTAACGAACATCATCACGGAAGCCTGCCTCAGTCATTAACTGATAAGAAGCTTCAGATGAGCATACAAGTGAAAACACTGGACGACCATTCTCACGGCCATAAGCGTTAGCGCCAGCACCGCCACGAATCAACTTGAAGTAAATATCATCAAGAATCTTGTTGGAGATGTTAGCGTTAATATCAATTGTTCCGTCGTCAGCAGTAACATCTACGTCAATAGCAGAGATTGCTACGTTTTCTTGTCCTGTGACAGTTTGAGAAGAAGCAGTCTTACAAAAGACGGCGTTGTCGCAAAGTCTGCCATACTCTTCACGGTAGCGATTCTCCCATGAATTACGGGTAGCCTCTTTAAGAAGTTCCATAATTGCACGGAGTTGCTCAGTACGGTGGGCAGCAAAACGAAGTTCCTCGACGTTAATACGTGGAGACTCAATTACGGCTCTTTTTAGAGAGTAGCTCTTGAGAGTCTTCGTGAAGTCAACTGTGTTGACGTTAGCTTGTCCCGATCCGAAAGCAGCAGATGTATCCTGTTGCCCAAGGGTGTATCCGACAGAATCGGCAGCAGCATTCTCTGTTCCAATAGCAGCCCAGTCACCAGCATCAAGTCCGGCAGTGCCAGCACCACCAGTGCCGTCAGGGTCGTTGCCCAAGACTTCGTTCTTAGGACTAAGAGGTAGAGCACGGTCATAGATCAGTGTGCTTAGTGAATATCCCATTCCCTCTGGGAATATGGACTGTTTAATAAGGTCAATCCAAGGACTGGTATGCACGGTTTGTGCATGTATATCATTACCAATCCTGTTCGCCTCTTGAGTCAGAACCGTATCTATCGGTCCCGCCGCAGAGGGGGATGTAAGTGTGTGTGGTTGAATAAGAGCCATAGCTTATTTAATTTTTTTTATTTGTTCTAAGTTAGTGCATACCGATCCCTCTCAATAGAAGCAACCGAATGCAGTCAAAAGTAAATTAACCTTGTTTTACTAGAACTAGTTAAGGCTAGAGCAACCAACAAAATTGTAAGTTCGTACAGAAAACTGAACTAATTAAGGCTAGAGCAACCCGCTTTCTGTTACGCCTTAAATGTACTACCAATAAAATGAGGGTGCAACCAAGGATTTTAAGCCCCCCACATAACCCTTATACGAACCATTTCAGCTTTGAACCAAGAGGAAACCTGCCCTGCGGCATCTCTATAGTTTAGTTCAAGAGCCACCCGTTGGTTAAAAACAGCCCCTTGCAAAGGATTAAATGGTCTAAACCAATTAGCATTTGGGTCGCCTTCCTGCTTAACTTCAAGGATATACCATATGGGGACATCTACAGTGGAGTCAGATATAAAACTGATTTCAACTATACCCATTGCAGGGTAATGCGAGATAGTTAATTCTGGTACTGGAGGTATCTCTCCCCAGTGGTCATCTGCTTTTAGTGTTGAGGTGGCGAGCAGTAATAGTATCAGCCATTTCACATCAATGATCCTTAGATACTCCGTTGTAAAGTTTAGATAGAACCTTATCCATATCGCTTTCTAGCATCCCTATCTTTAAGTCCTGCCTAACGTCGGAAGGTAGTGACCCACTCCCCCATTTTCCTGCGGGCCAATCACTCACAAAAATTGAGTGCTTCTCCACATCCTTTGCCATCATTTGGATTTGAAAATCATTATGCTGGACAGAACTCTGTAAATTACTTGCCCACCATACTATACCCCCTGCTTGTATTGCTAGACCCACTACAAGAGAAACTATAAATTTTGAATCCATGTTAAGTAAGCCTACGCTTATCTTTGATCTTATTCCACGTAGACTCTTCAGACAAATGAGTCACCTTTAAAGCTTCGTGGTAAGCATCCCCTGTAACATGTAAATAATCCAAAGCATGTTCGGCTGCTAACCTATATTGGGAACACCTGTGGCGAATCTTGACTAAATCAATAGCCTTCTCCTTGTACAGGCGTTCCCAATCGACTGGGACGGTCAGGTTTTGGTGGTAGTCAAAATTAGAAATATGATTTGAAGGCATTACTCACCTACAACATCAAGGCCAATACAAAACTTAGGGGGGAGTAATTTAGCATTAACATCAAGAGCTACTCTAACAGGAGACCCAGATCCATTGTCAGTAAAAGGAACAGCAACTCCAGCTCCTGCATTAATAGTTTCACAAGACACCCCGCAAACAAGTAAGAGCCCAACACCCAATAATAATTTAATAATCTTCATTCATATAATGTTTACGATTATTCAAAATTTGCAACTACTAACCTGTGCTGCCTAGAGCAGCTTCTATAGCAGATGCAAAATCTAAGTCCTTAGACACTCCAGAAGAATCAACAGCAGCAGCCCCCGACATAGTAGGTTCAGCCCCCTCGAACTCAGCAAGCCTGTCTGTTAAAGTGTCATTCTCTCTAGCCGTTTGAAAATATTCTTTAACAAGAACAGGTAGTAGTTGTGCCGCTACAGAATTATAAGCAAAATCTACAGGATGAATGACATTAGGTACTTCAGCAGCAGTTTTTTCCCTAATACTTTCCATATTCAATTCTTCAATACCTTTTAAAAAAGGCAGCTTCTCTAAAACACGGTCCACGACCGTTCCAGTCACCGTAGCCCTATGTTTAGCCTCTTCAGCAGCTACGGCATTTCTTTTTTGCTCCTCAAGTAATTTTGCTTCATTTAAAGCCTCCCCCGCATTTTTATGCATGTTATCCCTCTTTTCAACAATAGGCTCTATTTCATCAATTAACCTATAAAGTTTGGCTTTGTCTCTGTCAGAAGCACCTTGAAAAAGATCTGATAATTTATCGTCTTGATCTTGTTGTTTGTCTAAACCCAAAGCATCTAGAACATGGTCGGGTTCTACGTCATACTTTTCCGATAAGTTATTTATAGAGTCAAATATTGAATTTAAAGGAGTAGAAACCGCCTCTTTATAAGCATCAGTGTCCTCAAGATTTGTTAACGCTTGCTTTTGTTCATACTCCGCAACTTTGGTTTTTAGTTGTTCAAGGTTTTCCCCCTCAACTAAACCATTCATCTCAGATATTTTATTTTCCTGCTCCTTTACTAATTGCTGGAGCTGTTCCATTTCCGACCTGTTTGTTTTTAATTCAGACTTTAACTGCTTAAATCTATTAGCTGCTTTAGGTGTCCAGTCGTCTCCTATATCCTCAGTTAAACTTTCTAGGGAATCCGAAGAATCTTCCCCAGTAACTTCTTCAGAAGTCTTTTCAACCTCAGGTTCAACCTCCGGTTCAGTAGGGGTTTCCTCCACAGGCTTTTCAGACTCAAGAGAGGGCTCCTCTTCAACAACAGGTGGGTTTTCCAAATTAGAAAGGGCGCTTTCAAGAGCGTCCGCAAAACTTGTACCCTCCCCCAAAGAATCGGGCTCAGTGGGTAAGTTATCTATCGATGATTCCGACGGTTGTTCTAAAGTTGTTGTGTCTGAATGTGCGTCCATTCTTCTTGGTGGTTGTTTGGCGATGCCTGTTTATGTTTAGTTAATCTATAGAGATCATTGAAAGCGTCACGATATCCTGCGTACCAAGCGTAATTGTGACTATTTGAAACTGCGTCGGGGCTAATAGATCCGTTGCTTGGTCCTGCAATTTCTTTGAGTACTGCAATAGCCGTCTGGAGAGCCTCAACGTCCATGACATTTCGTAATTCTTCAATTCTTTTGGCATCGTTAAACCACCTCTCTAAAGGTATTGGTAAAGAAACAATTTTTTTAGACGCTGACTTTTTAGATGGCACTTATCTCCTATGACAGAGATTCACGCATTTTCAAGACATTTTCTGCGTCTCTCATCGCTTGCTCCTGCTCAAACTTAGCCTTCTTTATCTCCATATCAAGCTGCGCCTTCTGTTGGGCCATCTGCATCTTTAACTGATGTTCCTCCATTTTAGACTGTGTTTCAGGGTTAATTCCTTCACCTTCTTGCTGTTGTGGAGCTGATTCCCTCTCCATTTTCTGTACTTGCTTAGAGGTATTATTTATCATTTCCTCAGCATACTGAAGAGCTTGGTTTGTTTCAGAAACTAACAATTCAAAAGCAGGGTCCCCCACAATTAACTGAACAGTCTCAGATATGTGCTGGTAGAACGCTTGTAGAGCAGGTAACGATTGAACAGGATCAGCAGCCCCCACATTCAGTTGTTCAATTAATTCCAAGAGAGGGGGGACGTGCGCTTGAAGATGAGCACCATGCATTTCCGTAGGTAACACAGGAACAGGGACTCCTCCTACCAACTGCTGGTTTTCAAAAAACGCAATCTTGTCATCCACAGTAGGTCTAGGATCAACATTGGCTGGAGCGTACCTGTCTGCCAGATCATGACCTACACGAGTAGAAACAATGTCGCGGGTGAGGTTCTTCCTCCCCACTTCATCAAACGAACCAGATATAGCTTGCAACTCACGCAAAGCAACCAAGCGGTTAGCATAAGAACCATTACCAATTGATCGGACAGCTTTCGTCCTACCCAAGTCCAAAGTCTCAATGAACTCAATAGGAACTCCACGATTATAACATCGAGTATAAAATTCATCTAAAGCTGGGTCCTGTTTTTTACTTTCCACTATTCGCCGAACCACTTCCCTAAGAAGTCTGTTCCAAGAAGAATAAAATAAATTCAGTGATGCCCCGGACAGACGGGTTTGTACATCCATGTCTGCCACAACCTGCATCTTATTCCTGTACGGTGAACTCTGTTCAGGCCCATAAGTGCTCACCGTATCAGTGTTCAAGGCTAACTGATTGCCTATATCCTGTAGGGCTGGTTGTACAGCCGTACTCAAATTGGGTACAGCCTTCTCTATGATATTGACATTGGGGGATAGGACGGCGTATGCTCCGTAGTAGGTGAACCCTAATTCATCTAGCGCCCTCTGGCTCTCCGGTTGGATCATAACCGCCGATCCTAACATCGCACCATCTATCATCTGACAACGCAGTCTATTGCTTGTCTGAATATGGTTGAAAATACGATGCCCCAATCCCCTTATGGAATGGTAAGTCCCATTACTCCCTGTTCCATAAGTAAATAAAATATACGCCTGCTCAGGCTTCTCATACCTACTCAGCCGCTTATACAAAAATTCTTCAGGCTTGTCCTCAGCACACAAATAGTGACTCACCGAACCGTCCATCTCCCGCACCCAAAAATGAAGCACGGAAACAGTAGGGTTTTGATGCCCAGTATAAATATCATTATTTTTAAGCTCCGCCTGCACAGTCTCCCAAGTCTCAGCAGCAGTAGCATTACCACGCCTACCAGAAGTAGAAGTATTCTTCATAATAACACGCTTAACCTCTTCAACATCCCAACCTACTTTAGAGGCAACATCAGGGCTCTTTATAAAAGCATATAATTCGTGTAAGTGATACTCCCGCCTACCTATAGCCACATCAATAAAATTCTCATTAGCTGGTGTTTGCCTAGGTATTAAAATATCAGCAAAAGAACCCACCCTGAAACGCCACTCATCAGGAGTATCAAAATAAGAAAAGGCAACACCGTGTTTAATAAAAGTCGTGCACAACCTCAAATAACTACTGTGAAACTCAGGCCAACTCCTCATCAAATGAGTCAACTCCTCAGCAACTATATCTTCAAGAGGAGCTATCTTTGAAGGCTCCCCCAATGTGCCCTTTACCTCAACCAACTTCTCCAAAGAAGAATAAAGATCCACATACGCCGAAAGAGAAATATCCAATAACCTCTGCGCCTCCCCAAAATTTAAGTTGGTCTTCAACGACTGCCCACTAGAATTTAACTGCGCTTGATTGTACGGATTTTCACCATCAAACATAGCGTCAACCCGTGCACGATTCACCGAAGAGCGTTCATCGGCTTGTAAAAGACCACTATAAATACTTAAAGCACTCTTAACATCTTTCAATCTAGTGACTACAGGTTTACCTTTAGCGTCTAAAGATCCTAACTTATCTAAAGCATTAATCTCAAATTGAGTTTCTGGTGGCATAACAACAAATTTAATGCTCTTTTTACACACCAGCAAGGTCTAATAGTTCCACGTGGAACGTATTAAGTCATCCACCTTTAAGGTCTTACGAGTCATTTTATCCTTATAAAGAGTCACATACATATCACCACGTATAGGTCTATCGGTAACAAGGTAGCAACCACGGGCTTTAAAACCCCTCTTCGGTGGTTTGATACAGTAGACGGCTCCGTATGATGTTATAGCATATCGAGGCCAATCAAGTAGGGGGCGGGCATCCAAACGGTTGAGAATCATATCCTCAGTCAAAAGGGGGGTCTCCTCCTCCGCAAAGAGGTCGTCTGCAAGTTTATCTATATTTACATATCGGCGAACGTGGTCGTCGCACTGCAAACTAGCGTAACGGGCTCCACTTCTAACCCTCGTTCTTATCTCTCCCCCGCAATAGTTATATAATCTTCTGTTTATAGAAACTTTATAACCCTTAGCGTAGGGGATTTGGCGGTAGTAGGGGTTGAGCATTTTCGTTGTTTGGTTCATAGCTATATATAATCTTTTATTAGATCTGTTCTCACTTACTTCACCATAGCAGTAA
>TARA_R110002074_G_scaffold241518_1_pt1 | contig 18743 bp, 24 predicted proteins | sample TARA_R110002074 | Tara Oceans TARA_R110002074 (sample SAMEA4397215) | marine metagenome | biome: Polar Biome; feature: [MIX] marine epipelagic wind mixed layer (ENVO:01000061); material: water (ENVO:00002006), including particulate matter (ENVO:01000060) such as... | depth 10-100 m | reverse complement strand
GCTGTTAAAATAGCTGGAGACAGAACAATCCCTAGTTGGTCAGTCACAGCATATAACGATACTAACTTTAAGTTAAGAAATGCCTTTGAAAGATGGCAAAACGGTATCAATAATATGACTGATAATGAAGGATTAACAAATCCTGTTGACTATCAAGTAGATGCGTTCCTAGATCACCTAGATAGAAACGGTAATACTGTTAAATCATATACTTTAAGAGGTTGTTATCCGACTACAATCGGTGCAATTGCTTTAGACTATGATGAACAAACTACAATAGAACAATTTGAAGTGACGTTAGAGTATCAATACTTTGAAACTAACACCACTACATAACAAATTAATAGTTAAGAGGGGGAACAAAACCCCCCTCTTAAAACTATTATAAGTAGTAGTAATATATTATAGGAGATTATCATGGCTGAATTATTCGGCTTTAGTATTACAAAGCTAAAAAAAGTTAACGATCCAAAACAAAGTTTTACTTCTCATCAAGCAGATGACGGTACACAAACTGTCAATGCTGGAGGACACTTTGGTTCATATATGGATATGGAAGGTACTGCCAAAACAGAGCAGGACCTAATCAGAAGATATAGAGAAATTGCTATCCACCCTGAGTGTGATATGGCAATTGAAGATATTATAAATGAAGCTATTGTTGCGAATGAATTGAAAGACGCAGTAAGAATAAATGTACAAGACTTACCATATGGAAAAGATGTACGAAGAAAAATAGAAGACGAATTTGTTGAAATTTTAAGATTATTAAATTTTAACACAAGAGGACATGACATATTCAGAAGATGGTATGTTGATGGAAGACTATACTATCAAAAAATTATTGATAGAGAAAGTCCTAAAAGAGGTATTACCGAATTAAAGTATATAGACCCTCGTAAGATTAAAAAAATTAGAGAGATCAGAAAGAAAAGACCTGATAATCCACTGCCTTCACAATTAGCAAATAATTTATCTATCATTGATGAATTTGTTGAATATTATTTGTTTAATGAAAGAGGTTTGTCTGGTACAACTGGTACCGGTGGTATCAAAATAGCACCAGATACAATTGCATTCTGTCCATCAGGTTTGGTTGATCAGAATAAACAAATGGTATTGTCTTACTTACAAAAAGCAATTAAACCAGTAAATCAATTAAGAATGATTGAAGATGCAGTTGTAATTTATAGAATTGCTAGAGCACCTGAAAGAAGAATATTTAAAATTGATGTAGGTAATTTACCAAAAGTAAAAGCGGAACAATACCTAAGAGATGTTATGGCAAGATACAGAAACAAACTTGTTTATGACGCAAACACAGGTGAGATTAAAGATGATAGAAACTATATGTCTATGTTGGAAGATTTTTGGCTACCAAGTAGAGAAGGTGGTAGAGGTACTGAGATAACAACATTACCTGGTGGACAAAACTTAGGTGAGATGGCAGATGTAGAATATTTTAGAGCAAAACTATATCGTTCTCTTAATGTTCCTGTGAGTAGATTGGAGGCTTCCCAAGGTTTTAATATTGGAAGAGCTTCAGAAATTACAAGAGATGAATTAAAGTTTACTAAATTTGTTCAAAGATTAAGAAAGAAATTTACTGAACTTTTCAATGATATTTTAAGAACACAGTTAGTTTTAAAAGGTATAATCGCTGAACAAGATTGGGTGAATGTAAGAGATTCAGTACAATATGATTTCTTACAAGATGGACATTTTGCTGAATTAAAACAAACTGAATTGTTAAGAGAAAGATTAGCATTGGCAAATGAAATGAGAGAATACATTGGTAAATTCTTTTCAGTTGAGTATATTAGAAAAAATGTATTAAAACAAAACCAAAGAGAAATAGAAACAATGGATAAACAAATTGTAAAAGAAATTAAAGATGGTATTATCCAGGACCCTACGGTTCAAGTTAACAACAACAATGATGAGGTAATTTAAAATGAGTGATGAAGTAAAACAATTTATAGATCAAATAGCAAACGGCGACAACGCTGGAGCTGGTGATGCATTTAAAGATGCATTAAGAGCTAAAGTAGGAAGTTCTTTAGACAATCATAGAAAAGAAATCGCAAGTAGTTTGTTTAATGGAATAGAAGCAGAAGCACACAGTGACCCTAAACCAGAAGTAGCTGATGTAGGAACATTCAACCAAGATGGTTCCGTATCAACTGGAAAAGATGGTCAAGCAGAAATAGATTTATCACAAGATGGTACAGCAGATACCATGGTAGGAGTAGATGTCAATGCAGGTGAGCAGAATAGTTAAAGAGAATCTATTAATAGATTCACAAAATTACAATAGTCTTTCGCCTAGTATGAAAGACGCAGTTAAAGATGTGTTTTTGTTTTATGAACAAAAAAAAGGCACAATAGTAGAAAGATTTGAAAGCGCAATTAAAGAAGGTGCTTTAGTACATAATTTAAAAGTTAAACAAATAGAAGATTACTTTGATAAAGAAGTAATTGAAAAATTAGGAGAGGACAAATAATGTCAACATTTATAGTAAAGGGTAGTGTTGTAAACAACCCAACTCAAAACAATATTGGCCGAGCTCAATTTGTTAGACTTGTTGCAACAGGTGCTACACAAACAATCACTGTCACTAGTGAAGACAGTACGGTTTTAGGTGAAGTTTATTTACACACAGCTGGAGATACAGCAATTATTGAAAAAGCACCAGGCGATAAGTTAACTATGGCTAATGGTCATGCTGCTGCTGTAGGTTCACCAAGAAGTTAATATGGCTGATACAATATCAACACAGATTATAACTGATACATCTGGAGTTAAGTATGTAGTTAAACTTACAAATATTTCAGATGGTACAGGAGAAACTTTAGTTAACAAAGTTGATGCATCAGCAACAACCTTTATGACTGAAGATGGTAATAGAAAAATATCTAAAATATGGTGGTCAGTAAACACTAATAACAATAAATCGTGTGTAGAGTTAATATGGGATGGCGCAACAAATGCTACTGCGTTATTGTTGTCTAGTGTTGGTTATTGGGATTTACGAACTGCTGGAGACGAAATTTTAAACAACGCAACAACACCAACTGGTGATGTTTTATTGTCAACAAAGAATTTTGTAAGTGGTGATAACTATACGATTATTGTAGAGTTTAGGTAAAAAAACTTATAAATATTAGGATAAAGAGAGAGAATTTATGAAACTAATTTCAGAAGAAGTTGCAAACGCCGAATATATTACTGAAGAAGTAAACGGTAAAAAAGAATACAAAATCAAAGGCGTATTCTTACAAGCTAATATCAAAAATAGAAATGGAAGAGTCTATCCGAGAGAAATCTTAGTTAGAGAAGTGAACAGATATACTAAAGAATTTATCAATAAAAATAGGGCTTTTGGCGAGTTAGGACACCCTGACGGACCGACAGTAAACTTGGAAAGAGTTTGTCATATGGTTAAAAAATTACAACCAGATGGAGATAATTTTATTGGTGAAGCAAAAATTATGGACACACCATACGGTAAAATCGTAAAAGGTCTTATAGATGAGGGCGCTCAATTAGGAGTTTCTTCTCGTGGTATGGGGTCAATAATGAATAGAAATGGAATTAATTTTGTAAAAGATGACTTTTATCTAGCCACAGCGGCAGATATAGTTGCAGATCCATCTGCGCCAGACGCCTTCGTTGAGGGTATTATGGAGAGTAGAGAGTGGGTTTGGGACAATGGTGTCTTAAAACAAGTAGATATTGAAGCTTGGAAAAAACAAATCCAAGAGGCAAAGAGAACAGTACTAGAAGAAAAAAAACTAGATGTGTTCAAATCATTTCTTACAAAACTTTAATCTTATAAATATCCAATACAAAGGAAATTTATAAACGTTTATAAATCAAAAAAGGAGATTTCTAATGGCCGAACAAAAAAATATTGAGGCGATAGAAGCAGAAGTTCTTGGAGAAGCATCAGCTAATCCACAAGCTGACGCTCCTAAAAAGAATGCTGCTCCAGCAGAACCAATGAAGTCTATTGGTAGTGCTGAAGACTTAGGTTCTGCGGTTGTAAAACCAACGGATAGCAATCCTGACGCATCAAAAAAAATAAGTCCGGTTTCTGGTGATCCTCAACAAAAAGCTCAAGGTGCTGCTGACGCAATGCCTAAGTTAAAAGAGGAAGAAGAAGCTGATAAAGCGGATAAGAAAGATTCAGAAGTTAAAGAAGGCGAAATGCCAAAAGCTGCTCTAGACGCTCTTAAAAAATCGCAAGATAAAGAGAAGAAAGAGGAGTCTGACGAAGACAAAAAAGATATGAAAGAAGAGTCTGACGAAGACACTATTGATGTATCTGCAGATGTTGAAGCTTTAACTAAAGATGAAGATTTATCTGAAGACTTCAAAGCAAAAGCTGCAACTATATTTGAAGCTGCTGTTAACTCAAAAGTTAAAGAAGCTAAAGAAAAGTTGAAAGCTGGTTATGAAGAAAAATTAAAAGAAGACCTTGATACTAAAAAAGCAGAATTGGTAGAAAAAGTTGACTCGTATCTTAACTACGTTGTAGAAGAATGGATGCAAGAAAACAAAATAGCAATTGAGCGTGGTATAAAGGGTGAAATTGCTGAGGATTTCATAAGTGGTCTTAAAAAATTATTTGAAGATCATTACATTGATGTTCCAGATGAAAAGTATGATGTTTTAGAAGATCAAGCTTCTAAAATTGAAAACCTTGAAGCAAAACTTAACGAAGAAATAGAAAAGAATGTTGAAATGAACAAAGCAAACAGCGAACTAAAAAGACAAGACATCATTGATGAGGCGTCTGCAGATTTAGCTGATACTGCTAAAGAGAAATTCAACAAACTTGCTGAAGAAGTTGAGTTTTCAAACGAGGAAGACTTTAAAACTAAAGTATCAACTCTTAAAGAGTCTTACTTTGGTAAAAAGGAAGTCGCTTCAAATGAAGTAGATGAGTTAGCTGATGCCAATGGCGAAACTGATCCGCTTGATCTGACAAATAGCATGGCCGCTTATACTGCCGCTATAAGTAAAACAAAAGACATTAAACTTGTCAAATAACAATATAGGGAGAGAACGATAATGTATTTATCTGAAACTTACGAAAAAAAATGGCAGCCAGTTCTAGAGCACCCTGATTTACCAAAAATCGGAGACTCTTACAAACGTGCCGTGACAGCTACTATCTTGGAAAACCAAGAAAGAGCATCAAAAGAAGACGCAGCATTCTTATCAGAAGCAGCGCCTACAAACTCTACAGGTTCTGGAGTTGCTAATTGGGATCCAATTTTAATCTCATTAGTAAGAAGAGCTATGCCAAACCTTATCGCTTACGATATCGCTGGCGTACAACCAATGACTGGTCCAACTGGTCTTATTTTTGCTATGAGAAGCAGATACACTTCACAAACTGGCGGAGAAGCTATGTTTGATGAAGCAGATACTGATTTCTCTGGTAGAAATGCTGCTGGTGACTCTACTGCAGGTCAAACTGCTGGTGGACAAACTGGTAATAACCCTTCAGTTCTTAACGACAGCCCAGCTGGCGCTTACAGAAAATCAGAAGGTATGACTACTGGTGTTGCTGAAGCATTAGGTGATGCTGACGCTAACGCATTTGCTGAAATGGCTTTCTCAATTGAGAAATCTACAGTGACTGCTAGATCAAGAGCTCTTAAAGCTGAATACACTATGGAACTTGCTCAAGACTTAAAAGCAATCCATGGTTTAGATGCAGAAACAGAACTTGCAAACATTCTATCTGCTGAGATCCTTGCGGAAATCAACAGAGAAGTTGTAAGAACTATCTACATCAACGCTGAAAAAGGTGCATCTGCTAACACAGGAACAGTAAACACTACTACAGAAGGTGTCTTTGATTTAGATACTGACTCAAATGGTAGATGGTCAGTTGAGAGATTCAAAGGACTAATGTTCCAATTAGAGAGAGAAGCTAATGTTATTGCACAGAGAACAAGAAGAGGAAAAGGTAATATAATTATCTGTTCTTCTGATGTTGCTTCTGCATTACAAATGGCTGGTGTATTAGATTACACTCCAGCTCTTAACAATAACCTAAATGTTGACGATACTGGTAATACTTTTGCTGGTGTTCTTAACGGTAGATTCAAAGTGTACATTGACCCGTACAGTAATAACAATACGGCGTCACAATATTTTGTAGCAGGATATAAAGGTACTTCACCTTACGATGCTGGTATATTCTATTGTCCATATGTACCACTACAAATGGTTAGAGCAGTTGGCCAAGACACTTTCCAACCGAAAATTGGTTTCAAAACTAGATACGGTCTAGTAGCAAACCCATTCGCAGAAACAGGCGCTCAGTCTGGTGCTGCAACGGCTGTGAACAATGCTGGTTCAGCTAACTCAAACAGATACTACAGAAGAGTCAAAGTTGCAAACTTAATGTAATATTTGTTTATCAAATATCTAAAGAGAGGCGCTTCGGCGCCTCTTTTTTTGCCTTTTTTAAGCGTTATAAATAATAGTATGAACAAGAAAGAAAAAAAAAGATTTAAGAATATACTAGTACAATATGCTTGGATATTTGGTATTGCATTAGTAATATTGGGTACATTACTAGTAATGTTTCCTGAGAAGAAAAATAGATTAGAGTTTATAGAAGAAGAGCTGAAGAAAGTTGAAACAAAACAAAAAATTCTTACTGAAAAAGAGAAACAATTAGAAAAACTTGCCACTGAAAAAGATTGGGAAGAAGTAGATAAAGATAAGGATAAATAGTATTATGACAACACTAAACGCATTATCTCGTCAACCCACAAGTATTGATTATGCTAGTCCAACTCAATTTAAATTTAGTATAAGTAAATTACCTAAGGTAGAATATTTTTGTACTTCAGTTAATGTACCAGGTATTACTTTAGGAGGTTCTCCCGTACAAGCAACCCCACTAAAAGATATTCCATTACCAGGTGATAAGTTAACTTATGAACCTTTACAAATGTCTTTTCTAGTAGATGAAAATTTAGAAAACTTCCAAGAAATTCATGGTTGGTTAGTTGGATTAGGATTTCCACGTGACTATTCAGAGTTTCAAAATTTAGTTGCATCAGGCAATGATAGATTTCCTGCGAAAACTACAGCTGTTAGTTCAGAACCAGGAAAAGTTAAATACGGAACAACAGATGTTGGAGGAAATTATTCGGATGCAACTTTAACAATTCTTACAAGTAAAAATAATTCACAACTAGAGGTAAGATTTAGAGATGTTTACCCAACAGGATTAACTGGATTACAATATAATCAGCAAGCGGCTGATGTTGATTATTTAACAGCAACTGTATCATTTAATTATCAAATTTATGATTTTGCGGCAAAAGGAGCTTCTACGACATCTGTGACATCTAGTTAATAATTTTATTTTATTATGAAAATTGAAAATATACAATGCGAATTTTTTATCAATAGTATCGCTGATTACTTAAAACACAAGTCTGTTCTATTAGACTTAATTAGTAAAACACCCTCAGAACAATACGAAGAAATATCTAATACAGACTGGACCATAAGTAAGGATCAAAAAAGAGAGTATTTAGATTACTTCTATAAAAATATATTACCTACACCTTATAACAAGATAATGAACTATTTACATAGCAATAAATATCGTTTATATAATGGTTGGTTTCAACAATATGAAAAAGAAGACACTCATTGCTGGCATGTACATGATGGCGCTAATTATACCAATGTTTATTTTATAGAATTACCTGATAGTGAATTTAAAACTCAATTGTATGATAGCACAAATAATAAGATACTAGATTTGGATATAAAAGAAGGTGATTTACTAACTTTTCCAGCAAGTGTTTTACATAGATCAAAACCCAACTTTGGTGGAAGAAAAACTGTAATATCATTTAACTCTGATTTTATATTTGATGGCAAGTTAAAATTTGAATAATATGACATATAAAATAATAGAAAATTATTTACCACAAAAACAAGCTGATGAAATAGAAAGTGTGATGATGAATCCACCATATCCTAAAGATCCAGCTCCAAAATTTCCTTGGTTTTATATGCCACACCCTACGGATAATAAACAATCACAAATGCCTTTTTTTACGCATGTTTTTTATGACCATATAGGTATGAAAGAAGATGAATACTTTGAAGGTATTAATAAAACGATACTAACTAAATTAGAAAAAGAAGATATGAAAGATATGGAGTTGTTAAGAGTTAGAGCAAATTTGTATTTAAGAAATCCACAACCTATATTTTCTGAACCACATAGAGATCATTTTATAGATCATAAGGTAGCGATTTATTATGTAAATACAAATGATGGTTATACATTGTTAGATGAAAAGACAAAAATACCATCTATAAAAAATAGTGTATTAATATTTGATGGTGGACAACATAGAGCTGTATCTCAAACAGATGAAAAGGTAAGAATCATTATTAATATATCTTATAAATAATTAAATAACAGGAGTGAATATATTATGACATTAGAAGAATTACAAGTGCATGCTGATAAAGACCTTAAAATAAACGATACTGAATTAGATTTAGAATCTTTAAAAACACCTCAATTACACAATCAATATTTAAAACACTTAACAAAGTATAAATTAATGTTAAGTCGTAGTGAAACTGAATATAGTATTATGAAAAGACAAAAATGGGAATATTATACAGGTAAAGCAGACCCTAGTGTTTATGCTGAAAAACCATTTAGTTTTAAGTTATTAAAAACTGATGTTGACAAGTATTTAGATTCTGATATGGAATTACAAAAATTAAAACAAAAAGTAGATTACATACAAACAACAGTAGATTTTTTAGACAGAACAATTAGACAAATATCAAATCGTGGTTTCACAATTAAGAATGCAATTGACTGGCGTAAGTTTACTAGTGGCGCTATTTAATGATTGAAGTTTTTGATAATTTGGTTGATTATAATGTACGCAATAGAGTTTACTTATTTTGTACTCAATCAAAATTTAAACTTGGTTGGGAAGATAGTGATACATTAGAAAAGAATAGTGTTAAAAATTTACATAGTAGTTGGAGTTTAGATGAGTTTAAAGAATCACTATTAGAACCTTACATAAAAGAAGCATTCTTAAAATCAAAAAACTTTAATTATGATTTAAGTAAGCTATGGAGAATAGAGTTAAACTTGGTTAAATCTGATGATGTTCATTTTACACACACCCATAGAGATAAAATAGTTGCTTTATATTATGTGAATTTAGATTGGCAAGACGGATTCTATGGCGAAACTCTTTTCTATGATTCTAAAGATAATAGTAATATTACTCATACAAGTCCTTATGTTCCTGGAAGAATTTTACTATTTGATGGAAACACCCCACACTCAATAAGACCACAATCAGTTATTGCTCCAAAATTTAGATTTACGGTATCTATTTTCTTTAACAAATGACATTAACTAGATATATTATAATAGATAAAATAAATGAAGTTTATCTTAAAATAGAAGCTGATGCTGATATTCGTAGAGAGCTTGGAGAGTTTTTTACATTTGAGGTTCCTGGATACAAGTTTATGCCTGCATATCAAAACCGAGTATGGGACGGTAAGATAAGACTATTCTCATATGCGTCTGGTAAAATATACGCAGGTCTATATTATTATATTTTAAATTGGTGTAAAGACAACAATGTTCAAGTTGTTGATGGTACAAAAATAAAACCCACTAAAGTTGATGATACAAAATTAAATGATTTAATTAAGGCTTTAAAATTACCTTTTGAAGTGAGAGATTATCAAAGAGAAGCATTTAAATATTCTATTGAAAAAGATAGATGTTTATTAGTATCGCCTACAGCCTCTGGTAAATCTCTTATAATCTATCTTATGTTGATATATAATTTATTACGACTGAAAGATACTAAACAAGACAAAATCCTTGTTATAGTGCCCACTACATCGCTTGTAGAGCAGTTATTTAAAGACTTTAAAGATTATGGTTATAATAGTGAAAGAAATGTACATAGGATATATTCTGGCCACGAAAAAGAAACTAATAAGAGAGTAGTTATATCTACTTGGCAATCAATTTATAATTTACCTAAAAAATGGTTTGAGCAATTTGGTATGATTATAGGAGATGAAGCTCATCTCTTTAAAGCTGTGTCGCTCACAAAATTGATGACAAAATTAGAAAAGACCAAATACCGAGTTGGTTTGACAGGAACACTTGACGGAACTAAAACACACAAATTAGTATTAGAGGGTTTATTTGGTAATGTTAATAAAGTAGTATCTACAAGTGAACTACAAGAAAAGAAACAACTAGCAGAATTAAAAATTATGTGTTTAGTATTACAACACGACCAAACAGCTCGGAGTTTTATGAAAGACAAGACATACCAAGAAGAAATGGATTACTTGGTGTCAAATGAAAAGAGAAATAAGTATATAAGAAATCTAGCGTCTTCTTTAAATGGTAATACATTATGCTTGTTTCAATATGTAGAAAAGCACGGTAAAAAATTATTAGAAATGATACAGGAAAAGGCTACCGATAAAAATGTCTTTTATGTACATGGTGGAGTAGAAACAGATGAACGAGAAAAAATCAGAGAAATCACCGAAAAGTCTGACAACGCTATTATTGTTGCTTCTTACGGCACTTTCTCAACCGGAATTAATATACGGAATTTGCATAACATTATTTTTGCTAGTCCTTCTAAATCTAGGATAAGAAACTTACAATCTATTGGTCGTGGATTACGACTTAAAGATGATAACTCTATGGCTACTTTATATGATATAGCTGATGATATAACTTACAAAGACAAAGTAAATTACACGCTACAACATTTTAAAGAAAGAATAAACATTTATAATAGTGAGGATTTTCTTTATGAAATTCATAATGTGGAATTGACTAAATAGTTATATGACTACTCAACCTATAAAAATAGTAAAGTTAGCTAATGGTGATGATATAGTATGTTCTTTTCCCAAAGATCAATTAACTAAAAAGTCCCACTTATTAAGGTTAGAAAAACCATTACATATTAAGTATGTTCCTCAGCTTACTCCTGGTGGATTTAAGGATTATGTAGCTCTTATTAAATGGGCACCCTACACACAAGATCATATTATTTCTATTCCAAAAGATAAGATATTAACTATAACAAATGCCAACACGGATATGATAAAATCATACTACCATGTAGCAGCAAATTATGATAAAGAACTAAAAGTGCCTGAGAAAAAAGACTTTGAAAGAGTCAGGTTTTCCAATAAAGAAAATGAAAAGATTAATGAAATATTTGAAGATGAAGAGCTTGATGATTATGATGATAATGGGACGCTACACTAGTATTCTATATTACCTCTATAATCGCTCAACACGCTCTATTATATACGGAAAGTTGTAAAAGTCAATGTTATTATGAATGAAAAGTTTACAAAATTTGATAGCAATATATTAGTCTATCCCTTAAAAAATCATAGTAAAATCAAAGATAAAATACTGTCCTATATTGATAGTGCTGATAAGTTTCCTATTGCTAAAAATAATTATGCTGTGACGGCGACTGATTATATGCTAGAAACGCATCCTATGGACAGAGAATATTACAAATTAATCAAAAATGAAACGACCTTTTTTGAAGATATTAGAGAACTCTATAAGGTATCAGATATACAAGTTTCTAATATATGGTATCAACAATATTATCAAAATGATAAACATGGCTGGCACTATCATAATAATGCTAATCTACTTGCTGTTTATCTATTAGAAATGAATAACAAAGAAGGCCTTACAGAATTTTATGATTTATATGAGAACAAGCGAATCAATGTAGAGGCAAAAGAAGGAGACATTATTTTGTTTAATTCACTTATACCTCATAGATCACCTTTATTACAATCAACCAATAGAAAGACAGCCATTAGTATCAACATGAATATATTTGACCTTGATTCTAGCATGACGGTTGACTTTTAAGAGAAAGTGTAGTATATTAATAATATGGCAGCAAAAAAAGAACATTATGTAAATAACAAAGATTTTTTAGAGGCAATGAAAGTCTATAAAAAAGAAGTTAATAAAGCATTAAAAGATAAAAAACCAAAGCCTTTAGTTAGCAACTATATAGGAAGTTGTTTCTTAAAAATAGCAAATCACTTATCATATAGACCAAATTTTATCAATTATACTTTTAGAGATGATATGATTAGTGATGGTATAGAAAATTGTTTACAATACCTAGACAATTTTAATCCAGCAAAGTCAAGTAATCCTTTTGCATATTTTACACAAATTATATACTATGCGTTTATAAGAAGAATACAAAAAGAAAAAAAACAAGTCACAATTAAACATAAGCTTATTATGGATAATAATTATGATGATGTGACTTTACAACCACACGAAGATGGTGAATTTAAGAACCAGTTTAGAGAATTTTTACAAAAAAATTTAAAAATAGAAGAAACAACAACTAAACCAAAAGCAAAAGTAAAAAAGAAAAGAAATACAAAAAAATCTACATCTAAATTATTCAACTAAATTATGAAAATTGCTTTGTTAAACGATACGCACTTTGGTGCGAGGAATGATAGTCCAGCTTTTTTGGATTATTTTATGAAATTTTACAATGATATATTTTTTCCATATCTTAAAGAGAATAACATAACAACCCTTGTACACTTAGGTGATGTTGTTGATAGAAGAAAATTTATCAACTTTAAAACAGCACATACCTTTAGACAAAAGTTTATGAAACGATTGTGGGAAGAAGGAATAGATACACATATCATATTAGGAAACCACGACACCTATTATAAAAACACAAACGAAGTAAATGCGATTACAGAATTGTGTACGACCTATGATGGTAAACATGAGCCATGGATATATGATAAATCAACTACTGTAAATCTAGGCGGCTTAGATATTCTTTTTATACCTTGGATTTGTGACGAAAATTACGAGCACTCTATGAAAGAAATAGAAAATAGTAAAGCTCAAATTGCTATGGGTCATTTAGAGATTAAAGGATTTGAAATGCATAACGGTGCATATAATATGCAAGGTATAGATAAGTCTTTATTTAAAAGATTTGAAAAAGTCATATCTGGTCACTTCCATAAAAAATCAGATGATAAACAAATATACTATTGTGGTTCTCAATATGAAATTACTTGGTCAGACTATAAGTGTCCAAAGGGGTTTCATGTATTTGATACTGAAACAAGAGAACTGACTAGAGTCCCTAATCCTATTAGATTACATAAAAAATTAATCTATAATGATAAAGATACTGATTATACAAATTTAGATTTATCACATTTTGAAGATTGTTTTGTAAAAGTTATAGTGACCAATAAAACTAATGAAGAAATGTTTAATAAACTAATAGACAAATTACACAATACAATAGATACACACGAAGTCAATATTATAGAAGATTTAAATACTGATATTACAGCTTCCGTACCAGAAGATATATTAGATCAAGGTGAAGACACATTAACATTTTTAGGTAATTATGTAGATAATGTAGATACCAAATTAGATAAACAAAAACTAAAAGTAGTTATAAAAGAACTTTTTTCTGAGGCAATTGAAAAATAATGAGAAATATAAACTTTGGACCATATGTAGCTATAACACCTGTTAATAAAATTATAATAGAAAGATTGTTGAAAGATGGAATTGAAACAAAAGAGTCTTACAATCACAAACTAGCAGGTCACCTAGAAAGTCAATTTAAATATAATAATGAAACAACAAATTGGTTCTATAAAAGTATTCAACCAATATTACAGCAGTATAGACACAATCATAGTATATTTCATAGCATATCAAATGAAAATGTTGAGTTAACAGCTATTGATTTATGGGTAAACTTTATGAAAGCTGGAGATTTTAATCCTGTTCACTATCATGGTGGTGATTATTCTTTTGTACTATTTTTAGAAATACCTGAAGAATTAAAAAAAGAACAACAAGAACATAGAGGTACTTCTATGAAGCCAGGGGAATTACATCTACAATATACTCAAGCATCTAAACCTAGATGGGCTACTGAGGGTGTATCTGTTAATCCCAAAGTAGGAGATATGATAATTTTTCCTGCTAACTTAATGCACATGGTTTGTCCTTTTAAATCAACTGGTACAAGGATTAGTGTATCGGGTAATTTATTTATCTCAAATAGAGATAAACTACCATATGAATATTTTTAATGATTATATTTAAGAAAATAAAATGGAAAAACTTTCTTTCTACTGGAAATACTCCTATTGAGGTAGAACTAAACAAAGCTCAAATGACACTTTTAATAGGTGCCAATGGTTCTGGTAAATCAACTTTATTAGATGCCATATGCTTTGCTTTATTTAATAGACCATTTAGATTAATTAAAAAAGAACAGATTGTAAATACAATAAACAATGCTGATACTTTAGTTGAGCTAGAGTTTCAAATAGGTAAAAAAAATTTTAAAGTAGTAAGAGGTATTAAACCTACGATATTTGAAATCTATTGTGATGATGTATTACAAAACCAAGACGCTTCAAGTGTAGATTATCAAAATGTATTAGAAGATCAAATATTAAGATTAAATTATAGAGCATTTAAACAGATTGCTGTTTTGGGTTCTTCGGCATATCAACCATTTATGCAAATGAGACCTAGACATAGACGAGAAGTAGTGGAGGAAATACTAGACATAAGAGTATTATCACACATGGATATACTCACAAGAAATCAACAAACTGAATTAGGTAAAAAAATAACAGCAGCTAGACATCAATGCGACTTAATCACAACAAAGTATGAACTAGAAACAAGACATTTTGAAGAACTAAAAAATAGAAGCATTGGTGATATTGATATTAAGAAAAATAAACTACAACAGAATGATGATGCAAAAGAACAGTATTTAAGGAAAATATCCAAGCTAGATGGGGAATATAAACAACTTGAAGAAGATATAAAAGAAAAAGATAAAATTGAAAGTAAAAGAAAACAATTAGAAAAGTTAGAAACAAAGATAGAACAAAACTTACATACACACGAAAAGAGTTTAAAATTTTTTGAAGAAAATGATAACTGTCCTACTTGTACACAAAAAATACAACCAGAATTTAAAGATGAAAAAATAGATTATGAAAAGAAAAAGTTAGTCACTTTAAATAATGGTATGAAAGATTTAGTAAAAGAACTAACAAGTATAGAAAATAAAATTAGTGATTTAGATAAAATTTCTAATAAGATGTACGAAGCAAATATAGAGATTTCAAAACTAAACACTTCAATAGATGAGATAAAAAAATTTAGTGATAGCCTACACAATGAAATATTATTACTTGAAAATAAAGAAGAAGATAGTAAAGATGTTGAAGGTCAACTAAATGAATTAAAAACACAATTAGAAGAAACTAAAATTGTATTAGAACAAATTACAGACGAGAAAAAGTACCTAGATGTTATAAGAGAAGTATTATCTGATAAGGGTGCTAAAGCCAAAATCATTAAGAAGTATCTACCTATTATGAATACACTTATAAATCAATATTTACAATCTATGGACTTCTTTATATCATTTCATTTAGATGAGGAATTTAACGAAACAGTTAAAAGCAGACATAGAGATACCTTTGATTATAATAGTTTTAGTGAGGGCGAGAAGATGAGAATAGATTTGGCGTTAGTATTTACATGGCGTGCTATTGCTAAGATGAAGAACAGCGCTAATACAAACTTAATGGTACTTGATGAGATATTTGATAGCTCGTTAGATGGTCAAGGTACAGATGATTTCTTTAAGATTGTAAAGCAAATGGAAAATGAAAATATCTTTATTATATCACACAAAGGCGATATACTATTTGATAAGTTTACTAACATAATTAAGTTTAAGAAAGAACATAATTTTACGGAACTACAATATGTCTAATGTAATTGTAAGAAGAAAGTTTAATTTAAATACTCCTACATGGGAAGAAGCAATTGCTAATGTTAACTTATCTATACAAAATAAAGAAGAAGTAAAAATTAAAAATCCAGGATTTTATGTGGTTCACGGAGCTCAAAGAATACCATCTGTACAAAAAGTATTAGATGACTTAAAATTAACATTTGCTCACTTATATATGAATGTGATAACTTCAACAGGAACTTTTGGAAATCACAAAGATACTATGAAAGTTATATATTGGCAATGTCAAGGCCAAACATTATGGATTATAGATGAAAGAGAACAATATACATTACAACCTGGTGATTTAATAACTATTGAACCAGGAACATATCACAATGTAATACCATTAACACCAAGAGTGGGTGTTTCAATGTCAAATAAATAGGAGTAATATGAAAGAACTAAAATTAATACCACCAAGAGATCCAAGAATACAATCAGCAATAGCTCCGTTTGACAACTCTATGTTAAAAGAGGAAGGATTCAAAGATAGAAAAGAATTATCAGAAGCTATGTTTACTGCGATGAAAAAGTATGGTGGTATAGGACTATCAGCAAATCAAGTTGGTTTACCTTTTAATGTATTCGTTATGGGTGACCATTTACAATTAGAAAAAGGTTTAAAGATGACTTGTTTTAATCCTATGATTATATCATCAAGCAAGGAAGAAGTTGTAATGCAAGAAGGTTGTTTAACATTTCCTTTTGTATTTTTAAATATAACTAGACCTCGTAAAGTAGTTGTAAAATATGAAGATGAAAAGGGTGATTTACAAGAAGGTCATTTAGATGGTATGATTAGCAGAATATTTCAACATGAATATGACCATATGCTAGGAAGAACCTTTGTAGAAAAAGCTAGTAAACTAAAACTAGATAGAGCTTATAAAAAAGCAGAAAAAATTATGGATAATTTAAAAAAAAGTAATGGTGCCAATGCCACAACTTAATTTTGGAAACTACACATTATATACAAAGAGTGATATATTAACTGATGATGTTCGTTTAAAACTTATAGACGATATAGAGTTTGAAGCGAAAACTAGGCCGGTCCTAGAAGATTCAATACCCCCTTTACAAACATTTCCCGATCTATTGAAAAAATATACAACACCTCATTGGGAATCTTATAAAGAATCAATATTAAAATTTACTAGTGAATATATTGATAGTGAATTGGTTTTTGATAAAACTTGGGGTAATATAAGTATACCGAATCAACTTTATCCTATGCATAGTCATACTTCGGACTTTTCAGTTGTTTTATATTTACAAAATTTATATCCAGTATATGGAACTCATATACGAGAAGACTTTATAATACCAGGATTACAAAATTCAGTATTAATGTTTAATGGTGAGTTAGACCACTGTATCGTAAATATGCCACATATAATATCAAGTAGAAATAGAAGAATATCTTTAGTATGTAATCTAAATTATGTAAAAAAATGAACATTGACATTTAAAGATAAACCTGATAATATTACATTATGTTTAAACCATACTATTTAAAAGAAGTTATTGACAACTCAAATAAAGAACTTTTTACAGTTATATCTACCTTTGCTGGTGGTGGTGGCTCTTCCACTGGTTATAGATTAGCTGGTGGTAAAATTTTATGTGTAAATGAATTTGTACAATCAGCCGTAGATACATATGGCGCAAACTACCCAAACACTCCAATATTAGATGACGATATAAAGAAACTTACAGGTGAAGATTTTTTAAGAGTTGCTGGTATTAAAAAGGGTGAATTAGATATATTAGATGGCTCGCCACCATGTTCAGCGTTTAGTGTCGCTGGTAAAAGAGAAAAGGGTTGGGATCAAACCAAGACATATTCAGACGGAAAACAAGTAGAAAACATAGAAGATTTATTCTTTGAATTTACAAGAATTGCTGGAGAGATAATGCCTAAAGTAGTGATCGGTGAAAATGTTGCTGGTATTACAATGGGAGAAGCGAAAGAATATTTTAATAGAATTATAAACGAATTTGGTAAATTAGGTTATGAAGCTGTAGGTAAAGTATTAAACGCCGCAGATTATGGCACTCCTCAAGGAAGACAAAGATGTTTCTTTATTGCTGTAAGAAACGATATAATGGAAAAAGCAGGATTAAACTTTATGACTATGGAAAACGAAGTATATCCTGAGAAATATAATAAACAAATCTCATTAAAAGAATCTATTGAAGATGTACAAAACAATGAAGAAGAAGAAAAAGAATTATACGATTATGTACAAGGTGGCTTTCAAAAGAAGTGGGTAGAGATATTACCTTTTGCTCCAAAAAAACATCTTAAACCAAGTGAGAACTCAATACGAATTATACCCAAAGATAAATGGGAAGAATACAAAGCGATGGGTTTCAAAGAGAAAAATGCGAAGCCAGTAGTATCAAATAGTAATACTACAATAGAACAATTAATGAATACAGATGTTAAACACTATGAATGGGATACTGACAAAGAATATCACTTTGTAGATATAAATTACAAAAAATCAATGTTTAATATGATAAGACCTGCTGAGAATTTACCTTGTCCAACACTTACACAAAGAGGACAACAAATGAGTGTATCAGGTGTATTTCATTATAATAAGAATAGAAAGTTTACTATAAAAGAACTAATAAGAATTATGGGTTTACCAGATGATTATAAACTACAAGGTAAGTTTGACCAACAAGCTGAGAGAATCGGTCGTATGGTAGCGCCTCTTATGATGAAGAATCTAGCGTCAAATATATACGAAAAAGTGTTAAAA
>TARA_R110002074_G_scaffold456_1_pt1 | contig 18772 bp, 27 predicted proteins | sample TARA_R110002074 | Tara Oceans TARA_R110002074 (sample SAMEA4397215) | marine metagenome | biome: Polar Biome; feature: [MIX] marine epipelagic wind mixed layer (ENVO:01000061); material: water (ENVO:00002006), including particulate matter (ENVO:01000060) such as... | depth 10-100 m | reverse complement strand
TGCACGTTACTTGCCACAATACAAACTAGGACGTTGGGACGGAAACGTTGCGTTCTTTGGTATTGGTGGTACAGGATATGTTAATCATTTAGATACTATTGTTAATAGTATCGTTGAGCAAGGTATTGAAATATCTGAGATAGTAGATCACAGAGAGAAGCATGACTTGTCCTTTAATGCAATTACAGAAGACTATTGGAAGGACCAAGGCACAGTATGGCCAGAAGGACATATGATGGCTGGAGAACCTATTGTACTACGTGACTATCAAGTTGAAACAGTTAATAACTTTTTAAATAATCCACAAGCATTACAAGAAGTTGCAACTGGTGCAGGTAAAACTATTATTACTGCAACGCTATCACACTTAATGGAAAAGATTGGTCGGACGTTAGTTATTGTTCCTAACAAATCACTTGTTACACAAACAGAGGAAGACTATGTTAACTGCGGATTAGATGTAGGTGTTTACTTCGGTGATAGAAAAGAATTAGGTAAGACACATACAATTTGTACTTGGCAAAGTTTAAATATACTAGATAAGAAAAGTAAAAACTATGATGACGTACTAACACTTGCAGAGTTTTTAGAAGGCGTACAAACAATTATTATTGACGAAGTACACCAAGCAAAAGCAGAAGTGCTTAAAAAATTACTTACACAAAATTTAAAACATGCACCTATACGTTGGGGCTTAACAGGTACAGTACCTAAAGAACAGTTTGAGTTTCAAAGTATCTTAGCAAGTATAGGTCCAGTCATTGGCAACATTAGTGCAAAAGAATTACAAGACAAAGGCGTACTAGCTAACTGTCATGTTAACATTGTACAAATGATTGACATTAAAAGTTTTGCAGGTTATCCAGAAGAGTTAAAGTTTCTAGTAACAGATGCAGAAAGAATAAAATATATAGGCAAACTATTAAACAACATAAAAAACTCAGGCAATACATTAATACTAGTTGATAGAATTAGTGCAGGCGAGCTACTACTAGAAGCAATACCAGATAGTGTTTTTATTAAAGGCGATGTCAAATTAAAAGATCGCAAGGAACAGTATGACGAAGTTAAAGAAGCAACTAATAAAGTTATTATCGCAACATACGGAGTTGCGGCAGTGGGCATTAATATACCTAGGATTTTTAATCTTGTACTTATTGAACCTGGAAAATCTTTTGTTCGAGTAATTCAAAGTATAGGCAGAGGCGTAAGAAAAGCAGAAGACAAAGACTTTGTGCAAATTTGGGATATAACTAGCACATGTAAGTATGCGAAAAGGCACTTAACATCAAGAAAGAAGTTTTACAAAGAAGCACAGTATCCATTTACGATTGAGAAAGTGGATTGGAATTAATATGAAAACAGAGGATTATAAATGAGAATATTAACATTAGAAAACAAATGTTACAAACTCGAACACCTTCCGGACGAATTAACAGATGACATTAGATTTTCAGTATTGGATAATAGTAATCCAAAAGAGCCTGACTTCTTTTATATTCCTTTGATTTTTTTAGAATCATTTAACTCACCAGCAATGGTAATGGAAATTGGAGGGCATGAAATAACTATGCCTATCGATTGGCATTTAGCAGTAGGTGACAGCGGCGGTGCTGGAGACATTGAAGTACTACCATTAACAAGTTTAAACGATAGAGGCTTTGAAGCGTTCTTGTTTAATCCGTTAACTAGTAGTATGATGAATTGGGGAGAAGTAAAGATTACTAATTTTTACAATGATGTAAAATGGTATTTCCCTAAAATGAAAAACGGACAACTATTAGGTGTACCTTTAACTGATGGTGACAACCCGCAATGTGCGTGGTTTGTAAAAGACATTAGTAGACAAAGTGAAGTTATTGATTATGGGATTCTTATCTAACAGTATAACAGTAGACGTATATACAAACCAACAATACGCTTACGATCAATGTAAGCCGCAGTTGGCAAAGAAGTATATACCCGAATGGTGGAAAAGTTTACCAGCAAGTAGACCTACGCACCAAGAGTTCTATGACGACTTGCCGATAAGTTCAATGAAACAATGTCCTGCTATTAATGATATATTAAAGGCAGGAATTATTTTCCCTAGTTGGTGTGAACTACATATGCGTGTAGGTATTGGAGGAGAGAAAGAAGTAAGAGTCTTTCCTGACTTTATTCCTGCATTGCCACACGACGAACGTGACTTTGATTTTCACAAGCCTGGACTTGCACATGTTAAGTTAGGCTCACCGTGGTTTATGAAAGAAACTACAGGTGTAAAATGGGTATGGATCAAACCTGATTGGCACACAAAGAATCCATTAGCATACTGGGGCGTACCTGGTATCACAGAGTATAAACATCAACATAGTATCTTAAATAACATTATGGTTCCATACGGTAGTGAAGTTAAAATTGAAGTTGGCGAACCTTGGTTACAACTAGTACCAATGAGTGACAAACCAATAAAACTTAACGTCCACTTAACAGACAACCAAACTATGCAGAATTTAAATACAGTTAATATATCCTCCGTAGGAAGTTATATGAAATCGATACGTAATGTTGGGAAGCAAAGGAAATTAGATGAAAACAATTAGTGAAGAATACGCTCGCCAGTTAGCACAACTACACAGCGAGAAAGCATCTTTCGGTGACGCTAAAGGATTAAAGGCTATCGAAAAATGGATTAAAGAATTTAAACCTCAGTCTATTTTAGACTATGGTTGCGGCAAAGGTGGAGTTGTATTAGCACTCAAAGAATCGTATCCAGAGATTAGTGCAATTGGTTGGGATCCAGGGATGCCAGACTTTAATATTCCCGATAACAAGAAGCCTGCTGATATGCTTATTAGTACAGACGTACTAGAACATATTGAGCCTTTCTTTTTAGATGATGTACTAAAAGATATTCACGAACTGTTTAACAAAAATGCATTTCTTATTATTGCTACTAGCCCAGCTAAAAAGTTTTTACCAGACGGACGTAATGCACATTTAATTGTAGAGAATCCGGGTTGGTGGAAAGAAAGAATTGAAAAATGTATGCCAGGTGTAAAAATTGTACATCACGAGTTCTTTGAAAAGACAAGAACAGATAAGCGTGGCGGCGTACATGAGAACAACAAATATATTGTAGTGTTGGAGAAATAGTATGAGCTTTACTAATTTAATTACAGAAGCTATTGATTCAGTATACGATGATATCAAAGCAAACAAGACTCCTACTGTATGTGAGATGGGCAACCAGCGTTTAAAAAATAATAAGTCACGTGCTAAAATTTTTAATGCACGTGGTATTCATACACATGCTAACACTACTAAAGAATACTTTCAAGCCTTAGGCTTTGGAAGATATCTTGCTATCGATGTTAATACAGAGAAAGATGCTGTTGCAATGGATCTTAATTTAGATTGCAAACAAGCATATAACTTTACAGAACAGTTTGACCTAGTAACTAATAACGGCACAGGCGAACACGTATTCAATCAGTACACAGTATTTAAAAACATACACGACATGACTAAGGTTGGTGGATACATGATCCATGTACTTCCTTTTTATCGTTGGGTTGATCACGGCTTTTATAGCTTTCATCCTAATTTGTTTTTCTGCCTAGCACACCAAAATGATTATGAGATGCATGGCGTATGGATTGGTACTAGTGACGGACATCACATTGAGAAGCTAGGACAAAAGTTATCACGTGACAAAGGTTACAGAGGTAAGTTTAAATTAGATACATGGGAAAGAGATCCTATGGTTGTTGCTATTATGAAACGTAAGACTGATGCAGAATTTGAGATGCCACAGCAACATTTATATGCAGGTGATAATATATCTAGCGATGAGATTGCGAACCGTTATAAATGAACCAGTATAGTGTCCTCCAAAACTTTAAGCCAAGTGACTTAAGGTTGAGCCCGTTTCCATATATCGTTATTGATGAAGTCCTACCATGGGACTTGTACAATAAGCTAGAAGCAGAATACCCAGAACAGTACATGACCAAAGGCGAAACACATGGCTTTGGTACTGCACGTTACGTTGATCATGACTTCGATACTTACGCAACAGTAAGTCAAGCATGGCAAGAATTTGCCGCATATTCAACTAGCAGAGAATTTAAAAACGAAGTAATAAGAGCATTTCGCACAGGACTTGAAGCACACTATCCACCAGGATCGTTTTGTCCAGAAGGATTATATACCAAGTATATGCGTAGTGATGTTGCTCCACGTAGAGCTCCTAAGAGCGGATCAATTAGAATGGAAATGCAGTTTGTATTAAATGCAATAGACAATATACAAATTAGAACTCCGCATGTTGATCAATCAAAAGAATTGTTTGCAGGTTTGTTTTACATGAAGAAGGCAGATGACACAGGCACAGATGGTGGTCTAAATGTTTATAGAAACACAGCAGGTAAGCAATGGCGCAGAGTAACAGGTCGTGAAGCAGTTGCAGAAGATATTGAAGTTGTAGAACGTGTTCCATATAAAGCAAACACTATGGTTATGTTTTTAAACACAGTAGATAGTTTACACGGAGTTGAACCTCGTGACAATCCAAATACTATTAGACGTTATGTTAATATAGACGGACACGTACAAGAGAAATTATTTAAGTTCGTTGATTAGGAGATGAATATGAAAGCAGGAAAAGTTTGGGGACAAACTGAATTAATACATGCAAACGGTGTACTAGAGTTTCATCGTATTGAATACAAAGCAGGATATAAGTGTAGCGAACACGCACACGAATATAAATGGAACGGATTCTTTGTTGAATCGGGCAAGATGATTGTCCGTGTTTGGCAAGATGATCAAGGACTAGTTGATGAAACTATTCTTGAAGCTGGAGACTTTACGCAAGTGAAGCCTGGCAAGATTCACCAGTTCGAAGGTTTAGAAGATGGAGTCGCTTTTGAATTGTACTGGGCTGAATTTAATCATGACGACATTGTTCGTCGAACAAGCGGCTCGAGCGTAACAGAACAGACAAAAAGGAAATAACTATGTTCAAAAACATTGATAAGATGATGATGATGAAACTTGCACTATTGCATGTTGTAGTCATCACAATTTCAAATGCTTTAGTTTCTATCCCAGTAGAAATTGCAGGCATTAAATTAACCTGGGCGGCATTTACATTCCCGCTTGTGGTATTAGCAACTGACTTAACAGTTAGAATGCTAGGCAAAGGCATTGCGAGAGCAACTATTGCGGCGGCTTATCCATTTGCAATTATTGGATCAATCTGCGTAGTGTTAGCTGAAGGTGCACCAGAGAGTGTAGCCATGCGTATTGGTTTTGCAAGTGCAACTGCATATGCCGTAGGTACATTCTTAGATGTGTACGTGTTCCAATACTTTAGAGAGAATTGGTCAAAGCAGTGGTGGATTGCTCCAGCACTATCAACAGTTGTTGCAAACGTCATTGACACATACACATTCTTTGCCGTTGCGTTTAACAACTCAGCAGATGAATATATGGCGGCGAACTGGGTAGAGATTGCCGGTTCACAAGTTGTAATAAAAATTGCAGTAGGATTAATTGTATTCCTACCAGCATACGGAGTATTACTAAGATACTTAAAAACAAGACTAGCCGATCAAGAACAAGGCTAAAAAGACAAATAAATAATAGACCGGGCTTTGGTTCGGTCTATTATAACTAAGGAGAAAAGATATGGGAATGTGGGATTCAATTAAGAAGACAACAAATAAAATAACTAAATCAATTATGCCTAACCCTACTGAGGTTGGTGAGATAATTGCGGCAGAACAAAAAGCCGAAAAAGCAGTTAAGAAAACAGTTGGTGGAAAAGGTACAGTAAAGCCTAAGGCTAAGCCTAAAGCACCAAAAGCCAAACCAGTAACAAAGAAAAAGGCTCCGGCTAAGAAGCCTGCTAAGAAGAAGTAAGTCGTGGGAAGTTTACTTCCAAACGAAGCATTGATATACGAGCGAGCCAATGGTATTGTGTTCGCTCGGTATCGTGACCCTCCACACAACAACATACCTCGTTGGATCGTTGGTGGGGAAGCAAAAGCGATCAAAAAACATAATGGCCGAATGGACTTTGAAGAATATTTGGATATGGTAGATTGTTCCAAAACAAACTATACACTCAAAAAACAACTTGACAAAGCTCTCGTAATATGGTATACTATACGTAATGAAACAGAAAAAGAAACTACCGCTGAATGAAATCTTTATGGCCTTGGATATGGATGCCAAGGGTGCGTATAAAGAATGGTCAGAAGAAGAGCGTAAAGAATTAAACTTTTGGTTGCTTAACCGTTATGCAAGTAGTGTAGGCGGATCGCAAGACGCAAAAGAATGGGCAGTCATTGCCACAAACGAATATTATAATAAGAATTGGAATGTGTTAGGAACAAGACATCCGCAACTACAATGGCAACTGTTGTGTGCAACACATAACGCAACACGTAAAAGCAGACACCATCAGTGGTTAGGTATGAAACAAAAAGGCTCTGATAACAAAGCAGTCAAGTTTCTTAAAGATATGTTTCCTGAAATGAAATTAGATGAGGTAGAATTACTTGCTAGAATATCTACAACAAAGGAACTTAAAGAGCTCGCCGAACAACACGGGATGGATAAAAAAGATGTCAAAGTCTAAAGAAGGATTTGAATGTCCATACTGTAAAGTATCGTACACAAGAGAAAAAACTCTTATGGTACATATGTGTGAAAAGAAACGTAGAGCTTTACAAAAAGATGAGAAACGTGTACAACTAGGGTACTTAACGTTTAATAGATTTTATAAACTATGTCAACGCTTTGATGGTGTTAAAACATATGAACAGTTTTGCAATAGTCCTTACTACAATGCATTTGTAAAGTTTGGTAGCTTTGTTAGTAACGTAAGACCGTTATACCCAGAGAAGTATATTGACTACGTAGTTACAAGCGGAGTTAAACTAGACCATTGGTGTAGAGAAGAACTATATGAAAAGTATGCACTTGATCTTATTCGTAAGGAAGGTGTTGAAACTGCTCTTGAACGTAGTGTTAAGAACATGATGGAATGGGGAGACGAGAAAGAAGCAAGGTGGCAAGACTACTTTAACTATGCGAGTCTTAATAGAGTGACTCAAGATATTGTTGACGGTAAAGTAAGCCCGTGGTTAATATTAAACTGCAAGTCAGGTAAAGAAATGATGAGCAAGTTTAATGACGAGCAACTACAGATTGTGTATGCGATAATGGACCCGGGTCATTGGAGTACACGATTTAAACGTAGTGGCTCGGATATAGAATTAGTAAAAGAAATAGTAAAGAAGGCAGGACTGTGAAAACAAAGATTATTGACAATTGGTTAGAGCCGGATCTAGTAAGTTATTTGAATCATATGTACACTTATGATTATCCGCACTACTTTGGTCAAAAGAGTTTAAAGGGTGCAAAAGAGTTTTACATTAGTGAAATGAATCCAGCAGAACCTATGAATAACTTTTTGTTTACTAAACTGCAAAAAACATTAGATGAGAAATTAGATTTAATTAGAATGTATATCAATATACAACACAACGATATGGTAAGTGACTTTCATGCAGATGATGGAGAGATGACTTGTTTATATATGGCAAGTGATACTATACAAGATAGTGGTGAGTTTGAAATACATGAAGAAATAAAAATTCCATTTGTGCAAAATACATTAGTTTGCTTTCAAGCACAGAAGTTACACAAAGGACATGCACCTTTGAATATAGAACAACCAAGAATAACTTTAGCATTTAAAACAAGTTATTCAACAAGGACAATGATACAGTAATGCCAGATATTGATATTGACTTTGCAGATAGAAAGAAAATACTTGAGAAGCTAAAGCATCGAGTTGCAAAGTTAGGTACAGGTAAAAAACATAATACGGGAATCTACGCAACAGAGATTCCACATAACCCTATTGATTTATTGAGTACAATAGATCATGACACAGCAGAGGACCGAGGATACTTTAAACTAGACTTCCTCAATGTTTCTATCTACACTGAGGTAGAGAATGAAGCACACTTAACACAACTAATGGAAAGGACACCCATATGGCAACTTCTGGAACACGAAGACTTCAGCGAAAAAGTCTTTCATCTCAACGGGCACAGCGAACTATTAAAAGTCTTGAAGCCCAGCTCGGTATTAGAGTTAGCGGCGACAGTAGCGATAATACGACCAGCGAAAAGACATCTAGCAAACAAAACTTGGAACGAGATACACGAACAAGTTTGGGTAAAACCGACTGACGGGCAATACTTCTTTAAGAAAGCCCACGCAGTAGCATACGCACATGCTATTGTTGTTCACATGAACTTATTGTGCGAACAACTGAAAGAGGATAACGAATGACTATTGATGTAACTTTCTTCACTAAATGGGAAGAACTACCAGAAGCAATGCCACCTGTACCAGCAACTAAGTTTTGGCCTGAATGGTTTAAAAAGCAAAGTGGTGCAAAGAATATGGAACTAGGTTCTGAAAAGAACGGCATGGCTCCTGACGGTAGTCACCAAGATGGATATCAAACAGTTAAGAGTTGTCCAGCAGTACTTGATGTATTAAACATGGGGTATGTTATTCCACTATGGAGTGACTATAAAGTTAAACGTGTTGAGAAGAATGAACATTGTCCGCAAGGCCTTGTATGGCGTATGCCTGCAGGACCTCAAAGCAATATGTTTGGTGCGGCAACACACCCACATGAACAGATGGACGCTTATCCTTTTCCACCTGATGCGTTTGAAGGAACATTTAAATTAATTAATCCTTGGATGGTAAAAACTCCTCCGGGGTATAGTTGTTATGTGTGTGCGCCACACTACAACAAGCACGGTAACTTAGAAGTGTTAAATGGAGTTATTGATACAGATATCTATCATGAGCTACACGTTAATACTTGGTTTACTGCTCCTATTGATGAAGAAGTGTTATTACCAATTGGTATGCCTATTGCACAGATCATTCCGTTCAAACGTGAAGACTTTCAGATGGAGATTAAAGTTGGCGACCATAGGAGTATGCATAACAAAGTTACGCAGTTCATTCACAACGCCATGTTTAAAGCACAACACTATAGAGCTAAATTAAGTCCTAAAAGGTACAAATAGGTTACTTGGGTTTGCGTACTAGCTGTACGCTCTTACGCTTTACTCTTTTAACTGCTAAGTTACCTAGGTTAACAACAGGACCTACAGTTACTTTAACATCCTTAGTATTCATTGTCATTAGACAATGTCTAAATGCTGGGAACTCTTTCGGTAGAAAGATACTGATCGGAATAGTTCTATTGCTTTCAAACCACCACGCTTCGCCTAGATCTAGAAATGCTTGCCTAGACTCATCTGATGATAGATCAGTATAAACATACATGCTTGTGACATAATTATCTTGATTATTTATAATGCCCACGTATTCATTACCGCCGTATTGTACGATACTAAGGAATGGGAATTTTGTTTCGATATCTTTAAGTAGCATTGATTCTCTTTTTAAATAAATATGTATATGTCGCAATTAACATACAGATATTTAGCAAGTAACCAAGTTGGCCTCATTGCGGATTTGGCTAACAACATAACGGAGTATAGACCAGTGTACCAGAGAACATTACAACTATATCGAGGGATAGACAATACGATAGCTTTCGAGATAAAGAATTCAGATCATAAACCAGTAAGCATACTTAATACTTACACCCCTAAGCTAATGGCGTTCGACGAAAACAATGTATTAATTCTAGAGAAGACTGGTACCATCCTAGAAACAAGTACACCGTCAAAAAAGGGACAGTTCAAAATTGAAATCACTGCTAACGAATTGCTAGATGTTAAACAACAGTATGTAAGCTACAACGTGTTCTTAACTAAGGACAGCGACAATACTAATGTATTAACGTATGCTAACAGTCACTTTGGTGTTAAAGGCACTATGATGATTAGTTCAGAAGCGTTCCCAGGACCAAGTGCAACATACAGTATTAATACATTTACTGAAGTTGCGGCAAGCACAGGAAACTATACTAGTGAAACAATTACTGCTGAAGCGGCACGTAACGGCAATTCAGCGTTACATACAGCGGCACTTTACTCAACAGACTTTACAGGCGATGTGGAAATACAAGGTACATTAGATAACCAAGTTACTAACGGAACTCCATGGGGTACTGTTGCAACTGTAAGTTTAGCAAACGAAACACAACCAAAATATGTAAACTTTAATGGAGTTTACTCACACTTAAGAATAGCATATACTACTCCGGGATCGGGTACATTGGATAAAGTTCTAGTAAGAAACTAGTTGACTTTTATGTAGACTTATAGTATAATAATACTATGAGCGGAATCGTACACGAAACTATATTAGCACATTTGCCTGCGAAGCGTAAAACTACACCAAGTGGTTGGACTAGCTTCAATGCTCCCTGTTGTGTACACAATGGTACAGGTGCTGATACTAGACAACGTGGTGGACTAATCCAAAATGCAGAAGAAGGTGTAAGCTATCATTGTTTCAATTGTGGCTTTACAGCAAGTTGGAACAAAGGCAGACGTATTACATATAAGATGAAAAAACTCTTACAATGGATTAACGTTAACGATGATGCTATTAACAAACTATCTCTAGCAGTATTACAATTTGAATCTGACGAACTAGCAAATACAATAACACGTATGCCTGAGTTTAAGACAGTAGAACTGCCAGACGATGCAAAGCCAATAAGCGAATATACTGATACTAGTGACGCTCATTTAATTAAAGTATTAGAGTATATGAAGTCAAGACAGTTGTACTTAGAAGATTACAACTTTCATTGGACACCTAAGATTGGATACAGAGATAGATTAATAGTTCCGTTTTATTTTAACAATCAAATAGTAGGATACACAGCAAGGAAAGTTACTGATGGTGCTCCAAAGTATATGAGTGAGCAACAGCCTGGCTATGTGTTTAATATGGATCAACAAGACTATCGTAGGCAGTTTGCTATTGTAGTAGAAGGTCCTATGGATGCTATTGGTATAGAAGGCTTAGCACTACTAGGTAGCGAAGTCAAAGATCAACAGCACCTACTCATCAAGTCGTTAAATAAGCAAGTAATACTAGTTCCAGATAGAGATGAAGCAGGACATAAACTAATTGAACAAGCAATAGAATTTGGTTGGAGTGTTAGTATGCCGGACTGGGATGAAGACGTTAATGACGTGAACGATGCAATTACAAAGTATGGAAGGATATACACACTACATCAAATTGTAACACACGCAGAAAGCTCATCTCTAAAAATAAAACTAAGGAGCAAGAAATGGTTTGGTTAAAGAACTTAATAATGTCGCCAATTAAATGGTTTAAGAAGTGGCAGAAGAATAGAAAATTTAAACAGAGGATTAAGGAACTTCAGAAGAAAGATCCTTTCATTTACAAATAATGATAGAACGCGAGTATGAATTAATTAGGCCCTTTGGTCCTACTATCTATCGTAGCACATTGAACGAAGAGGCAATGACGCTACTAAAAGATTGTGCAGTTGCAACACGTAAAGCAAATGAAAACGTAGGCAACGACTTAGCTGGTAACATTGAATCACAGTTACAAGCAATAATGGATAACGACCAACAACAAGAGTTTATGAAACAAGTAAGCACACACTTGTACACTTACTTGCAACAAGACTGGGATAGACGACAAGAACATATGTTAAGTCCATCACCAGAGGATCCAGACTTTAAAAGTATGTCGTTTAATTTAAACACAGGCCCTTGGATTAATTATCAACAAGCAAATGAATTTAATCCTATGCACAGTCATTCAGGAATGATTAGTGCAATATTATATATTGATGTGCCAGAAGTAATTGCAAAAGAAGCACAGGACGACTTGCAAAGTAATATGCGTTGTCCAGGACAACTAGAATTCTTATACGGTTCCGATGTGTTAGGAGTTAACGGAACTCATAAAGTAATACCCAAGACAGGAGATATATTATTGTTTCATGCAGGTTTGAAGCATAGTGTATATCCATACAAAAGTAATGTTGAACGAGTAAGCATGAGCTTTAACGTGTGGAGCGTTGAGCCAACTATTAATAACGAAGGAGTAGAATAGATGTTAGTCCCAATGGTAGTAGAATCTACAAGCAAAGGCGAAAGAGCATACGACATTTACAGTCGTCTATTAAAAGATAGAATTGTAATGTTGAATGGTCCAGTAGACGATCATAGTGCAAACGTTGTAGTAGCACAGATGCTTTTCTTAGAAAGTCAAGCACCAGAAAAAACAATTAACTTTTACATTAACAGCCCAGGTGGTGTAATTACATCAGGCATGGCAATTTACGATACTATGCAGTTTATTAAATGTGATGTAAGTACAATCGTATTAGGTCAAGCATGTAGCATGGGTTCATTCCTTGCACAAGCAGGTACACCAGGTAAACGTATACTATTGCCAAACAGTCGTACAATGATTCATCAACCAAGTGGTGGTGCAAGAGGTATGGCAAGTGATATTGAAATTACATACAAAGAGATTCAATTCTTAAAAGACAAGCTAACTGACTTGTATGTTAAACATAATTCTAAAGGTAAGACACGAGCAGACTTTATGAAAGACATGGATCGTGATTACTTTATGAGTGCCGAAGCGGCAGTTGAATACGGACTTGCTGATAAGATCTCGGAGCATAGATAATGATAATTTGGGGTATGGTTGGTAACAGCCACGATGCTAGTTTAGCAGTCTTTGAAAGAAAGATTGCAGGTATTTCTAGTAACGTAACCACTAAACTACTGTGGGCTAGTCTTGCAAAAGATTTTAGTGATGTGCCAGGCGACCCCAAACATAGCGATAAACAAATTGCTATGGCACGTGAACTGTATGGAGAGCCAGAAGAGATCGTTTGGTATGAGATACCGTTCCTTAAAGCAATTAGACAATGGAGAGCAGGACAAGGTACGATACGTGAAGTATTAAGAGAGAACAACATACACTTATACTTAAAGCAATGGGACTTGGATAAAGTAAAAGTAAAGTTCGCTAAACATCATACTAGTCATGCCGCATACGGATACTACACACAAGACAAACCTAATGCAACTATAATGTGTTTAGATAGTATTGGTGAGTTTGAAACGTTTACTATTTGGCATGGTGGTGAGAACGATCGTAAACTTAGAAAGATATACTCACAAGGTTATCCACACAGTATTGGATTGTTCTATAGTGCAATGACACAACGTATGGGTCTAGTAGCTAACAGAGATGAGTATCTAGTATCGCAAATGGGTAACAAGATTGATACATCAGAGAACTTACATCTAGTTAACGATGTACTTGAAACGTTCATACAAGGGCCCTTAGACGGTCGTACACCGGGTGTAAAGTTTAAACATAACCTACACAAGGGTGCTAACTGGTACAAGCCCGATTTGACTACAGAGCATGATATGAATAGACTTGCTAATGCAACACAGTTTGTATTTGAAATGATTATTGGTATGCAGAGTAAATGGTGTATAGATAATTTGGGCAGTCGGGATTTAATACTCACAGGCGGTTGTGCGTTAAATAGAGATGCAGTAAATAGAATTCGAACTAAGTGGAACTCAATATATGTTCCGCCTAATCCGGGTGACCCAGGCAGTTGCATTGGTGCAGTTCTTGCTTTGAGTAAAAAGAAGATTGACTTTGATCCAACAATATGGTATAATAGTAAGGCATAACAAAGGAATTACTACGTGAAACAAAACACTGATTACGGATTTGATATCCAGAAAACATACTTAGAGATTATGTTAAGTGATGCACAAACATTTGTGCGTTGCCAAGGTATCTTTGATCCAGAGAGTTTTGATCGTAACTTACAAGCAGGTGCAACATTTATTAGAGACTTTGTTGCAGAACACAATACACTTCCTACAGAACAAATTGTTAATAGTGCATGTCCAGGTACTAACATAAAGATTCCAACAGGACTTAACGAACAACATTATGATTGGTTATTGAATGACTTTGAAACGTTTAGTAGACACAAAGCATTAGAGAAAGCAATCTTAACAAGTGCTGACTTGATTGAAAAAGGTGAGTATGGTCAGTGCGAGAGTCTAGTTAAAGACGCAGTACAGATTGGACTACAAAAAGATTTAGGTATTGATTACTTTGCTGATCCTAAAGGTAGACTACTAGGACTAAAAGACAACAACGGACAAGTAAGCACAGGCTGGGAAGCACTAGACAAGAAACTGTTTGGTGGCTTTAACAAAGGTGAGCTTAATATATTTGCAGGTGGATCAGGTGCAGGTAAGTCGTTGTTCTTAGCTAACTTAGGAGTTAACTGGGCAACGCAAGGTATGAACGTTGTATACTTAACACTAGAGCTTAGTGAGGCATTGGTAGCAATGCGTATTGATAGTATGATGACTGAGATACCTAGCAGAGAAATATTTAAAGATCTTGATGGCGTTGAAATGAAAGTTAAGATGCAAGGCAAGAAGTCAGGTGCATTACAAGTTAAGTATATGCCAAGTGGTAAGACAACTAATGATGTACGCAGTTACATTAAAGAGTATGAAGTTAAGACAGGACAAAAGATAGATGTACTACTGATTGACTACTTGGACTTGTTGATGCCAATAGGACAAAAGATTAGTGCAGAGAACTTGTACGTTAAAGACAAGTATGTATCGGAAGAGCTACGTAACTTAGCAATGGAACTAGGTTGTATCTTTGTTACAGCATCGCAGTTGAACAGAGCTAGTGTTGAAGAAATAGAATTTGATCACTCGCACATCAGTGGCGGACTTAGTAAGATTCAAACAGCAGATAATGTTATTGGTATCTTTACAAGTAGAGCTATGCGTGAACGTGGTAGATATCAAATACAGTTAATGAAGACACGTTCATCAAGTGGTGTAGGTGCTAAGATTGATTTAGAGTTTGACATTGATTGTTTGCGTATTAGAAACTTAGATGACGATGATGACGGCAGTGGTTATGGTGCGGCTCCACAGAGCAGTATTATGGACAGCCTAAAACGTAACACTAATGTTACTACAGACAAAGAACCAGACACAGTTAAAGAACCCAATGAGGGTATGCCCATAGGCAAAGTAAAAGCTCAAACAGACAGTACTAAACTTAGAAGCTTCTTAGCGAATCTAGGTGATGACGATGAGTAGAAAGATTTACTTCTTTGGCGATAGCTTTACAGTAGACTACAAAACAGATTGGACTTGGACAAGACAACTTGCAGAGAAACTGCACGTTCAGGGTCTTGTTAACAACTCAGAGCCAGGCACTAGCAACGACTGGATACTGATGAAGCTACGTGAATTTATTCCACAGATGACACGAGAAGATATAGTTGTAGTGTGTACTACAAGTTTATATCGCTATTGGTTCTTTAAAGACAACCCAGAGCTGTCAAACTATATGATTGGTAACTGGGATAAGATGGCCGCAAAAGATATCGATCAAGATACTATTGATGCTGTACAAGGTTACGTAACACAACTACAACGTGATGACATTGATTTGTTTCGCTTTGAAACACAGATAGCTTGGCTCAAAGGTTGTAGAGATGCAATAGGATTTCAATTACTGTTGATACCCGGATTTGAAATGGGCATCGACTTTAAAGGTCTTGTTCGAGTACACGGGGACATGACCAACACAGTAAGCAACGGAGAGTTCCTTACTAAGAAAGATGACGAGCAATGGTATCGCAAAGGTATCGACACACGCTACAATCATATGATCCGTGACAACCATGACGTAATGGCAGACAAGTGTTTGAACAGTATTCTCACAGGCAATGACCTAGACTTGACTACAGGATTCAAACGCAGTATACTACGCGGAGACGAAAGACTTACACACAAACAAGTTGGACCAAAGCTAGTAGAACTAAGCAAAGAACTATACGGGAACTAACATGCAAGTACATATCAAAGACATTGGCGGCGCAATCGTTAAGGAAGATGATCGCTACACAGTTAAAGACAACACAACTCTACGTAACCTAGCACTGAGCAGTACGTTTCTTACAGCAGGTAAGAGTACTACAGGACATGCACACGTAGGACAAGAAGAAGTATACTTCTTTGTAGAAGGAGAGGGTGAAATGGAATTGATCTCAACCAATGGAGAACGTACACGAGAAACTGTTACCAACGGTAGTGTAGTATTAATCAAAGACGGTTACTTTCACAGAGTACACAACACCAGCGACTATGGCTTATACTTTGTTTGCGTGTTCGATGGTAAACGTGCAGATAAAAAATAGATCAAAAAAAATTCCACAAGTACTTGGTGTTTTTTGTTTGAAGTTTAAATACTAGTATGCTTAGATTAAAAGGTTTCGGATTTAAACACTACGGTGCTGAATGGCCCGAAGTAGAACAAGACGTTGAATGGCAGTTCCAAGAGAGCACCAAGACCAACGGACATCCCATACGCATTGAGTTTGTACATAGTGCTCTAACAGTCACAGCTAGTCTAGATCTACTACAGTGGATAGACGAAATGAAAGAACACTACACCGCAACTGTAGAACTGAGTCATACACAGGACCAACAGCTTCCCCCAAACAGCCTCTCAACAGACTATGACGTATACTTGGATCGTGTTATCTTTTGGATAGCTACTAACCCTGAATGGTCAAGTCATGCACAGGTGTATCAGGACATGCTACAAGACTTAGGTACAGGTGCTATGCCTGATCAACAGTACATACGTGAGCAGTACATAAAGAAAGCACAGTTCCCAGAGTATGCAGAATGGTTCGACTGTGTACGCAAAGCCGCGAAGCGGTAAAGCCATTTAGAGCCTTTAGGCGAACGCGGTTAATTTTAAGCACGAAGTGTTTTACGCAAATTTTTTCCCCCTCTTAAATCACAATGTAATACTACTTCGTGGCACTTTTAGACCATGCACGTACGGTGTCTGTAGTGTGCCAAAATCCAGCCTAAATGGCTCTTAAATTGCACTTAAGGTGTTTTAGGGTACACATACTGCTCTCACAGTCTACTCAGCGTATAACCGTGTGTATATGCGTTTAAACCTAGTGATCGTATAGGGTCTTAGTGTTAGCGTTTATGTACACAGGCTTGCAGTATGCAGTGATACGGTGCTCCGCTGGTACTAGATGTTTCGAGCCATAATTGCCGTATTGGGCAGGTATACGTCTAGCATAGTATTGGCATACATCTATGCTTCTAAAGTACATTGGATTTGGTTGTTTGACTTCTGCTAGTAGTACTACCAACATGAATGCATGTAGCATGTTACCATTTACCTTGATTCTCGCCTATAGCATAGATAATAAAAACACTGACACCTACAACAACTAGTATAGCTATAGTTGCAACTACAATAGTGATCAGTCGTTCACGTGCTTCCTCTGCTTCGTACACAGCTCGTTTTTGTTCTTTACGCATCTGTACTTCCATGTATACTATCTCTTCCCATGCACTTGGTCCATATAGGGCACTTATGTAACTGCGTAGTTCTTCACGCATCTCTTTGGCTTTTTGTTTGTGTCCCCATACTTCTAGTGCGTTCTGTTCTATTTGACTTGCACCAAACAGTTTTTTAAACATGGGTGGCTTTTCAGCTTTCTTGTGTGCATAGTCTAGATCGCTCATAGCTTTACCCCATTGGCCCAGCTGAGTTGTCATGCTCTGTATATCTTTGCCTGCGTTGATTGCTGACTTAATAGTATTGAATGCACCTGTAGCCATAGCTACTGCGGATATTGGATCGATAATTGTATTAGCCCCCTAAATGAATTACCCTGACTCTGTATTATACGTGTATTTAAACCTGTGTATAGATCATTAAGCGTATACTTAATTGTAACAAACTGTTACTAATACTGTTACTTACACGTAGTAACTATACTAGTACTACACGCGAGGTAACTTATAAGTGCTAACACGCACAGAGTTGAGTCTATCTGTTATACTAGCAACGTTAGAGTCTATAGCGTCCGTATTACTCACAGTAGGGTATAAGTCAGGATTGTTTAGTTTGAACTGTTGCATACGTTTACGCAGTTGTGCAACACGGTGTTCTAGTGTAGGGGTATCCTTGTGCATGTGTGTACTTATGCGAAATGGGTTCTGTAGGGTAAAAAATTAGATTACAAAAAAATAAGGTGAAGTACTTTTCAAAGTTGGGTGGTGGAATTAAACCATGCATGCCAAATTTTGCTAGTGTAGAAAATTGTTTATATGCCCCCCGGCCGAAAATATTTTTTATTATTTTCTTATGCCTCCGTCGGTCAAGAAAAAAGGCATAACTCAGTATGCCTCCTCTCTAGTTTATTATTGTATTAAATTAGTCTGCTCTGCTACCCATGTAGGCCTTAAAGCCTGCAGTCCTTAGCACGTCAGCATAGGCCTGTGCCCCTGCTTCTTTAACGTCCATGCTCTGTCCTGCATAGCCTGTTGGGTTCCACAACTGCCAAGCCTTGCCTGTCCAGTCTTTACGGAAGCCCATGCTCTCTAATGTAGCACGTTCCTGCTTACCCAACCTAGTGTTGCCCTTGTGCTCTGGGTATACAGTAACCCAAGCAAAGCCACAGTACATAGGCTCACCGTACTCGTTGCCACCTGTCTGTGCTGTCCACTTGGCTAATAGATCCTGCTGTGCTTTAACAGCTGAAGCCTTTGCGTCTGCTGTTAACTTATTAAGATCTACTATTATGTCTGTTGCGTTAATTGTATTCATATGTTTAAGCCCTCTTTGTTAGTTTATAGTATTATAA
>TARA_R110002074_G_scaffold402321_1_pt1 | contig 18820 bp, 14 predicted proteins | sample TARA_R110002074 | Tara Oceans TARA_R110002074 (sample SAMEA4397215) | marine metagenome | biome: Polar Biome; feature: [MIX] marine epipelagic wind mixed layer (ENVO:01000061); material: water (ENVO:00002006), including particulate matter (ENVO:01000060) such as... | depth 10-100 m | reverse complement strand
GGTTAAGTTATAATCTCCATTGGCATCCAGTTCTACCGTAATGTCTTGACAAGCAATTACCGGATCTTCGTTGTCTTCAATAGTAACATCAAAATCACAAGAAACAGTATTACCATCGCTATCAGTTACTTCCATCGTTACTGTTGTAGTACCCACGTTAAAGAAACTTCCACTTGGAGGCGTTGAAATAATATCTCCAGAAATGTTACCATCTTCCACATCTATGGCCGTACCTGCAAAGTTAACTACAGCACCACACTGCCCTGCAGCATTGGATGCAGTAATATCTGCTGGACAAGAAATAACAGGTGGGTTACCAATAACCAGAATAGGATCGAAATTAATACAGTAACTTAATAGGGTACCTGAGTCACCTCCAACATCATCAGTAATGTTTAAGGTCCAATCCCCGTTAACAGGTTCGCCTGCAAAAAATGGATTCATCGGTCCACCTTCAGGTTCAAATGTTCCTGTAAATGGTGGTGAACCAGTTGTAATACTTGGGAAACCATCTGCAAATACTGTATTAGTATAATTATCTCCAGCTCCACCATTATCAGTTGATAATTCTAGAGTAAGACCATTAGGAGACACAAGATAAATATCCAAATCCGCATCAAAAGTGTGAGTTAAATTAATTTCCACACTTGCAATAGTGTAATTAGTTCCTATTGTACCTGCTCCAGTAGTTACAGTTGCTATTGAAGGATCCATGTCACCTACAGTCCCAGAAGCAGGGATAGGTAGCGGAGCATTTCCACACTCTGTAATAGGAGCTGGACCTAACGAGTTAAAGGTCAACTCCCAAGCATTCATAAATCCAGAGTCACCTCCAAAATTATCTTCGATGTTTAGAATCCATACACCGTTAACTGTGGCACCGTTAAAAACAGTGGCAAACTCGTAATTGGTTGTACAGTCACCTTCCGCATTGGTCGTTAATCCTCCTTCAGGCTCCCAAGTACCAGTGAAAGGTGCTACCCCACTTTCTACACAAGGATTGGCATTGTTATTAAAAACAGTCCCAATGTAGTTGTCTCCAGAACCTCCATTACCTCCTGCAAGCAGCATAATCTCACCACTAGGAGCAATCAAGGAAATATCAAGATCCCCGTCAAAGGTATGAGTCATGTTGGTAATGGTAAGATTATCTATTTCATAATCTGTCCCTATCGTACCCGTTTCAGTTACATTAACGGTAAATTGAGCATTACCGGATGTACCTGTTGTAGGCACAGGCCCTGTGGTACCCGAATAGGTTTGGGCATTTATCTGCCACATGCATGTGGAAGCAATAAATGCCATTAGAATTAAAGTAATTTTTTTCATAAATGTAATTTTGATTAATCAGTTATTGTTAACAGGGTGTTAAAATACGAAAAAATTAATTACTAGAAAAAAAACTTGCTGTAAGATTTAAAACAAAAAATACCGACCCTTACTACCAAAATCCTCTAATTTGAACACCAAAGTTTATTATATTTGTTTCATTCAAATTAAAAAACAATGAAAACCAATTTATTACCATTTAAAATTGCGGTTTTTGTATCGCTAATTTTTATCTCTTGCAACACGAATAATTCTTCAGAATCTGATAAAAAAGGTGGCTACACCGATGGCGCCACTACCTTATTTACCAAAGTAACCTCAGAAACTTCAAAAATCACATTTAAAAATATGATACGGGAAGATTTAGAATTTAATTTTCTTAATTACCCTTACTTATATACAGGCGCTGGAGTTGCTACTGGCGATATTGATAATGATGGCTTAGTGGATGTCTATCTAACGGCTAATTTTGGACCAAATAAACTATATAAAAACAAAGGTAATTTTGTATTTGAAGACATTACGGTTTCTTCTAAAACGGAAGATTATCAAGGTTTTGCTACCGGGGCTACCATGCTTGATATAAACAATGACGGATGGCTTGATATTTATGTGTCGAAAGCAGGTTCTATGGATAGTGATGAAGGCAGACGAAACTTACTATTTGTAAACCAAAAAGACGGTACTTTTAAGGAAGAGGCAAAAAAATGGGGTATTGATGACCCTGGCTATACCACTCAGGTATTTCAACTAGACTATGACAAAGATGGGGATTTAGATTTATACGTATTGAATTATCGTTACGACTTTAAAAATAACACCAAAATTAGTGGAGACCTTCAAAGCCAAATCGAAGAAACCACAAGTGACCAATTGTATAGAAATGATGGTACTATATTCACCAAAGTTACGGGCGAAGCTGGCATCTACAATAAAGCTTGGGGGCTTTCGGGAGCTATAGGTGATTTTAATAATGACGGCTGGGACGATATTTATGTGTCTAATGATTATCTAGAACCAGATATCATGTATATCAACCAGAAAAATGGCACTTTTAAAGATGAAATTAAAGAGCGAATGAATCATATCTCCTTTAATAGTATGGGAAGTGATTATGCCGATTTAAACAATGACCTTTTACCCGATTTAATTACGGTAGACATGCTTGCTGAAAATTATGCCAGAAGTAAAGAAAACATGGCATCAATGAGCACTTCAAATTTCATGACTTTGGTAGAAATTGGATATCACCATGCTTATATGGCCAATATGCTTCATTATAATGTAGGAAATGGAAAATTTCAAGAAACAGCGCAGTTAAGTGGTGTTGTTAAAACAGACTGGAGTTGGGCTCCCTTGCTTGCCGATTTTAATAATGATGGGTTAAAGGATATTTTTATAACCAATGGTGTTTATAAAGATTACAACAATCAAGATTTTAGAACCGAGCTTAGAGCCCGAAATGCTCGAGGGGAACAAATGACGCTTCAACAGGTATTGGATTTAATGCCTTCCGAAAAATTAGATAATTACATTTACAAGAATAATGGCGACTTTACATTTACCAAAGTAATTGAAGAATGGGGATTAAACGATCCTAATTTTGCTAATGGTGCAGCTTACGCAGACTTTGACAATGATGGGGATTTAGACCTCATCGTGAATAACACTAATGATGAAATTGGATTATATAGAAACAATGCCAATGAAAATTATTTGCAAATAGCCCTTAAAGGCACTGCAACCAATAGTCTTGGTATTGGTGCAGATGTATATGTTAAAACCAATAAAGAAACCCAGTTTCAGGAGATGTATATTTCTAGAGGGTTTGAGTCTTCTGTCTCCCCTGTATTAAATTTTGGACTAGGTGATGCTTCTCAAATTGAAGAAGTCATCGTTTCATGGCCCGATGGTAAAATATCAAAAGTTACTTCTCCTAAAAGCAATCAAGTTTTAAAAATTGATTATGCTCAAGCTGTAAATGACCCTTTTGCCTTAACTCCATACAAATCCAAAAAACAAAGCTTAAATCCTTCAGAAATAGGAATAGACTATCAACAAAAAGAGAATTACTTTAACGATTTTTCGCTTCAATTATTAATCCCTCAAAAACAATCTACAAAGGGTACTGGTATTGTAAAAGCTGATATAAATAATGACGGATTTGAGGATTTCTTTGTTGGAAATGCCGCAGGTGCGCCAGCAGCTTCCTATTTACAAAATCAAGACGGAACATTTACGAAAAATAACGTTTCCCTTTGGAATACTGAAGCCAAATACGAAGATGCAAACGCCCTCTTTTTTGATGCCGATGGTGACGGTGATCAAGATTTATATGTGGTAAGTGCTGGTTATGAAATTGCGGAAGACAGCCCATTACTGCAAGACCGCCTATATTTTAATGACGGAAAGGGAAATTTCACCAAAAATGCTAATGCGCTTCCTAAAATGCTAGCGTCAGGAAAAGCAGTTGCCGCAGCAGACTTTGATGGCGATGGTGATTTAGATTTGTTTGTAGGCGGGAATCTTGTTCCAAAAAAATATCCACTTCCTGGAAAATCCTATCTTTTAAAAAATGAAGGCGGGAAGTTTATGGATGTTACCTCAGAAAACAATTCACTTTCCGATGTGGGAATGGTTTCTGAAGCAGTTTTTACAGATTATGATAATGACAAAGACTTAGACCTTATGGTCGTTGGAGAATGGATGGCCCCAACCCTTTTCAATAACAATAATGGAGTCTTTGTTAAGGCTTCCACTATTTCTGGTTTAGAGAAAACTGAAGGATGGTGGTTTAGCATTACTGCGGCAGATTTTGATGGCGATGGTGATGATGATTATGTTTTGGGTAACATTGGAAATAATAATAAGTTTCAACCAAAAAAGGAAAAACCCATTTACATTTATGCAAAAGATTTTGATGAAAACGGAAGTTTCGACGTAGCCCTTAGTAAAATAAGCGATGGCAAATTGGTTCCTGTTAGAGGAAAAGAGTGTAGTAGTGAGCAAAATCCATTTTTACTTGATAAAATTAAAACCTACAAGCAGTTTGCTAGCTTAGAGTTTAAAGATATTTATGGAGAAGACAAACTTAAAGATGCTTTTAAACTTACTTCTCATATGTTTGAATCTGTTTATGTGGAAAATCTTGGAGGCGGAAAATTTGAGGTAAAAAAATTACCTAAAATTGCGCAAATGGGTCCAACCCTATCCACTTTAGCAAAAGACATAAATGGAGATGGTAATCTCGATATTATTGGAATTGGTAATATTTATGATGCCGAAGTTGAAACTATAAGATACGATAGTAATTATGGATATGTATTTTTAGGGGATGGAAAAGGAAACTTTGAATATAACAAGGAACGTGATCCTTTTGTGGATAAAGACGCTAAGGATATAACAGATATTACCATAAATGGTAAATCATATTTCATTGTAGTTAGTAATAATGCGCCCTTAGAAATATTTACTTTTAATCCGTAAAAGTTTAAACTATACTATTTTAAACTTCATTAAGAATTTTTAATTTCCTTTAATATGAAGCCAGTATTAGCATTGTTTTGTGGCTTATTATTACTTCTTTCTTGTAATGATTCCAAAAAAGATACCCACAGCGCTACTGATGAAGCAATGCCGCTATTCAAAAAACTGGATAGTGACAAATCTGGTATTGCATTTAGAAATTCAATGATCCAAACGGCAGATTTCAATTTCATGAATTATATGTATATCTATACGGGTGCTGGTGTTGCTGCAGGAGATATAGATAATGATGGCTTGATTGACCTTTATTTTGTTTCAAATGCTGGCCCTAATAAACTTTATAAAAATAAGGGTGACTTAAAATTTGAAGACATTACCACTGCCTCACAAACTGAAGATTTTACGGGCTTTTCAACGGGGGTTAGTATGTGGGACGCAAATGGGGATGGTTGGCTAGATATCTATGTTTGTAAAGCTGGTTCTTTAGGAGACGATAACGGCAGAAGAAACCTTTTATTTATAAATAATAAAAATGGCACTTTTACTGAATCTGCAAAAAAAATTGGACTTGACAGTCCAGGATATTCAACTCAAGCCTATCCTATAGATTATGACCGCGATGGAGATTTGGATCTTTACTTAGTGAATCACCGATACGATTTCCAAAATAACGGTCGAATTAATAGTAAAATTCAGGCGCAAATAGAAGAAAACACTAGTGATCAGTTATTCAGAAATGATGGAAGTTCCTTTACCAATGTTACACGAGACGCTGGGTTGGTAAATAAAGCATGGGGATTAAGCGGCGTAATTTCAGATTTTAACAATGATGGCTGGGACGACATTTATGTAGCAAATGACTTTATGGAGCCCGACTTTCTCTACATGAATCAGAAAAATGGCACCTTCAAAAATGAGATCAATGAACGGATGAAGCATATCTCAAATTTCTCTATGGGATCTGACTTTGCTGACCTCAACAACGATTTGCATAACGACTTGGTAACTTTGGATATGGTTTCGGAAAGCCATGTAAAAAGCAAAGAAAACATGGCATCCATGAGTACTCCCAATTTTTTAACCATGGTTAAAATTGGGTATCATCATCAATATATGACTAATACCTTACAATGGGGCGATAGCCAAGGTAATTTTAGGGAGTCTGCCCTAATGAGTGGTATTGCAAAAACAGATTGGAGTTGGGCACCTCTTTTAGCCGATTTTGATAATGACGGCTACAAGGATATTTTTATAGCCAATGGGGTCGACAGAGATTATACCAATCAAGATGCGAGGAACAAATTAAAAGAGGTCATGATTCGTGGTGAATCGATGACGCTGGATTCTGTTTTAAATTCTTTCCCTTCGCAACCTGTAGAAAATTATATTTATCAAAATAATGGTGATCTCACCTTTACAAAAAAATCCAACGAATGGGGATTAGAAATACCTACCTATTCCTATGGGGCTTCGTATGCAGATTTAGATAACGATGGTGATTTAGATTTAATCGTAAACAATTTAAATGCAGAGTGTGGCATTTTTGAAAACCAAAGCCAAAATAAATACCTTCAAATTAAACTACAAGGCCCTAATAAAAACACATTTGGCATTGGTTCAAAAGTGTTTATTGAAACTGAAAAAGGACAGCAAAAACAAGAACTTTTCCTTAATCGCGGTTATGAGTCTTCTGTTACACCTATTTTAAACTTCGGTATTGGAAATTCTGAAGAAGTAAAACGAATTGGCGTTATATGGCCTGACGGAAAAATTTCTGAAATTGGCAATACAAAGTCTAATCAACTGGTCACAATAGATTATAATAAAGCCAAAACAGGAAACTTAAGCTTTGAAACCACTCGGTTGAAGAAAAAAGCCATAAACCCAATTGATTTAGGAATAAACTACAAACACGTTGAAAATACTTTTGACGATTATGCGCTTCAATTACTCATCCCACAAAAGCAATCTAGCAAAGGAACTAAAATGACCGTGGGAGATGTCAATGGCGATGGCTTGGAAGATTTTTTTGTAGGGAATGCTGGCGGAAGTGCCTCTGCTTTATATATCCAGAAAGCTGATGGTAGTTTTTTAACTACCAATGAAAATTTATGGCAGTCCGAAAAACAATACGAAGATGCCAATGCACTATTCTTTGATGCCGATAACGACGGAGATTTAGATTTATACGTAGTAAGTGCTGGCTACGAATTAAAAGAAAATAGCCCCTTACTACAGGATAGACTCTACAAAAATGACGGGAAGGGTAATTTTAAAAAAGACGCTACTGCACTACCTAAAATGTTGGTTTCAGGGAAGGCCATCGCTGTTTCAGATATTGACGGTGATAATGATTTAGATATTTTTGTGGGAGGAAATGTGGTTCCGGGTAAGTATCCATTAACACCCCAATCGTTTTTACTAAAAAATGAAGGTGGAACCTTTGTCGATATTACTCCAAAAAATCCTGATCTATCGAACATGGGTATGGTTTCCGAAGTTCTTTTCACAGATTATGATGGCGACAACGATAAAGACCTGATGCTCGTGGGAGAATGGATGACTCCTACCCTCTTTAAAAACAATCAAGGTTCGTTCTCAAAAGATAAGGCAGTAAAAGGCTTAGAAAACCTAGAGGGCTGGTGGTTTAGTGCTACCCAAGCAGATCTTGACGGTGATGGCGATGTAGATTATATCCTTGGAAATCTAGGTGCTAATAATAAGTTCCATCCCTCCAAAGAAAAACCGCTTTTTATATCGGCTAAAGACTTTGATAATAATGGAACTTTTGATGTGGCGATGAGCAAAATAAGCAACGGCAAGGTGGTGCCTGTAAGAGGGAAAGAATGTAGCTCGCAACAAAACCCATTTTTATTGGATAAAATAAAAACCTACAAAGAATTTGCGCATCTAGAATTTAAGGATATTTATGGTGAAGACGAGCTTAAAGATGCTTTTAAACTACAAGCCTACGAATTTGAAAGTGTCCTAGTATTTAATGAAGGCAATGGAAATTTCAAAGTAGTGCATCTTCCTAATGACGCGCAAATGGGCCCCACGATGGCAACCCTTGTAAAAGACATAAACGGAGACGGAAACTTAGATATTTTGGGTGTGGGCGGACTATATGACGCCGAAGTAGAAACGGTGCGTTACGATAGTAATTTTGGGTACGTATTACTTGGTGATGGAAAAGGAAACTATGACCCAGAAAAACAATACGAACCTTATATTCCATTTGATGCTAAAGATATAAAACAAGTAACCATAGGCGGAGTTTCTCATTATGTTGTTGTAAGCAACAATGCGCCTTTAGAAATATTCACCTACTAATAAAAATTAAAAAAATCTTTTATACTGAAGCACTCTGAAATCGACAGTATTCATTTCGGGGTGTTTTACTTTTAGGTCTTTGTATTCCTGTAAGCTTCCTACCGCCCTATTTGCAGCACCAGAAGGTGCAATAAGCGAAACTGTTTTAATGAGTTGTTGCGTTTTGGGATGCGTAAACTGATGCATTCTAGGCACTACATTTGAAATTATTTTGAATTTTACATCATATTCCTTTAGTAACTTTCTGAAGTGATATTCGGGACCGTTTTTACTATTGCCTCCAGTGAAAAGAAGCGTATCTATTTTTGGAAAATCTTCTAGTATTTGTATCAAATCCCGAAGCTCTAAATCCTGCATCCCCAAATCACTAGCATCTATTTTTTCGCGCTTTGCCGATTGTACAATATCACAAATCCCAATCCCTCTATTTTTAAGAAATTCTTTTCGTTGAAGAATGGCTTCCTCAGTAGTTTCAAATTTTAAATCAAGCTGAAAGATTTCATTTAAGATGGGCCATAGCTGGCCATCCCGACTTCCATAGCAAAAATTAACATCGCCTTCTTTTAAATCACCTGTAGTAAAACGTGGTGGTGGTAAAGTACCTACAATAAGTTTAGTAGCATTTTTTGGAATAAACGGCGGATATGGATGGGTGTGGTGGAACAAAAATTAATTTAAATCATTCAAAAAATCTAATACGCTTTCAAAATAATCTTCGAGATTATTATACTCCTCTTCACCAGGAATCCAACTCGCAAATTTCCAATATTTCCAATCTTCATTTTTATCTTTCGGTGGAATTAAGAGAAATTTTTGTTCTTCATTGATTCCACCAATCAAAATACTTCTTGATAAGAATTCACCAATTTCATTAATCTCTTGTTTCCAAATATCTACCAATTCTTTATCTAAATTTTTTAAATAACCTATATTATGAATTGGAGAAAATGATACTTCAACATCATTTGGAGAAGAAAACCCATTGGTTAACTTTATAAACTCGATATAATCTTTTGGGAGTTTAACGCCCAAATCTTTCTCCTTTAAGTTTATTTCAAAATCAGTAGCTCCAACTTTATTTCCTAACCAAATAGATTGAATCTGCTCACTTGAAAAGTTTAAATCTCCTATTTCAATAGCAGTTTTTGATATTTGATAAAGTAATTCTTTCATATGAAAACTACCTAATAAAAACCAACTCCCCATCTTTACTCATAGGCTCACTATAATGATAGCCTTCATAATCAAAGCCCTTTAAATCGTCCAGCGTTTTTGCTTTGGTATCTAGGATATAACGCGTCATATACCCACGCGCTAACTTGGCAAAAGTCATAATGGTTTTGTATTCACCATTTTTTAAATCTTTAAAAACGGGCGTGATGACAGGTACTTTGAGTTGTTTGGTGTCGATCGCTTTAAAATATTCATTACTAGCAAGATTCACAAAGAGTTCACCGTCCTCTAATTCTTCATTTAGTTTTTGGGTAATTTTCTTTTTCCAGAATTCATACAGGTTTTTGTTTTTACCCAAAGATATTCGAGTCCCCATTTCCAATCGGTAGGGCTGCATTAAATCCAATGGTTTTAAGATTCCGTAGAGACCAGAAATAATTCGAAGACTCTCTTGCATAAATTCAATTCTATCTTTTGGAAGGGTGTACACATCCAATCCGCGGTACACATCGCCACTAAAAGCATACACCGCAGGGCGTGCATTATCCGAGGTAAAGGGCAGATTCCATTCTTGGTTACGCTCATAGTTAAGTTGCCCCAACGCATCCGAAATGCTCATGAGTTTGGACAAACTTTTAGCCGACTTCTTTTTCAGTAACTTATTTAAACGCTCGGCCTCTAGAAGAAAAGGAGCTTCGGTGTGTTGTGATATGGGTAATTTTGATTCAAAATCGAGTGACTTTGCAGGTGAGAGTACAATTTTCATTTTTTAATCTTTTCAGTAAAAATACAAAGATTTATTCCCAATAAAATCGAATGTAATTTTTTGAACCAATTTTAGGATAAATAAAGTCTATTCTATGACGTGCTGTGAATAATTACGCCATTTTTCTAGACAAGCCACCATATCTTCTGGGATAGGCGTTTCAAAACGCATCATTTCACCTGTGGTGGGATGTTCAAATCCTAAGGTGCGTGCATGCAATGCTTGGCGCGGTAATATTTTAAAACAATTTTCTACAAACTGTTTGTATTTGGTGAAATGCGTGCCTTTTAAGATGCTATCACCTCCATAACGTTCATCATTGAATAAGGTATGACCAATGTGTTTTAAATGCACTCTAATTTGGTGGGTACGCCCCGTTTCCAGTCGGCAAGACAGCAGTGTCACATAACCCAATTTTTCAATGACTTTATAATGGGTAACGGCTGGTTTTCCTTTTTCATCGGCATCTTCCCCTAAAAACACGGTGTTTTGCAAACGGTTTTTTGGGTGACGCCCAATATGCCCTTCGATAGTACCCTCTTCTTCATCAAAATTTCCCCAGACTAGTGCCACATACTCCCTTTCGGTGGTTTTATTGAAGAACTGTTTTGCCAAATGCGTCATTGCTTCTTCGGTCTTGGCCACCACTAGAAGTCCGCTGGTGTCTTTATCAATTCGGTGAATTAAACCCGGGCGGTTACTAGAGTTATTGGGTAAATTTTCAAAATGAAAAGTAAGTGCATTTATGAGTGTACCACTGTAATTTCCGTGACCCGGATGAACCACCATCCCAGCAGGTTTGTTCACGACAACCACAGCATCATCTTCATACACGATGTCTAACGGAATGTCTTCTGGGGTAAGTAAAAACTCATAGGGTGGATGCTCAAACATCACGGTCACCACATCGCCCGCCTTTACTTTGTAATTAGATTTTACCGTGTTATTATTAACGTAGATATTTCCGTCTGTGGCAGCCTTTTGTATTTTATTTCGAGTGACATTTTCAATTTTATTCATTAAATATTTGTCCACTCGCAAGGGTTGTTGCCCTTTGTCGGCTACAAACCGAAAATGCTCATAGAGATCATCATTACCTTCTTCTTCCACTTCTAGCCCATTAATTTTCTCCATTTTCTTCCGTTGTATTGCTATTTACGTCAAGCTCCTCTTGAACTTCTTGTACTTCCTCTCTATTTAACCCGCCATTTCCATCACCCAACACCAAATCAATCACCGATGTCTTTTGAATTTTATCCCCCGGATTAATTTTCTTTCCTTCGAAAGATATCTCTAAAACTTCGTCTTTAGCGATATATCGTCTGTAATTAATTTTCCCAATTTCAAACCCTACTGCTTTCAAGGTGGGTTCTGCTTGACGCATAGTTTTCCCAACTACAGGTGGCACCTCTATCATTGGATATCCTGAACGATTAATAGATAGGTAGATTTTTCGATTTTCTTTTACATATTTACCAGCTTTTGGTATTTGTTCAATTACTGTTTTATACGGAAAATTTGGATTATAATTAGTAGTATCCATTACTTCCAATTTTAAATCTAAATCGTCGAGTGCTTCTTCTGCTTGCTCCAATGTCATTTTTGCTAAGTCTGGAACTTCAATTTGTTGTCCGTGATTTGTGCTAAACCGAAGCCACCACAAAATAATGAGCGACAATCCAAATAACACCAAAACGGCATATCCTAATTGTTTCAGAAAGGTTTTGGTAAAAAGAAATTTTAAAAAAGACATACGTTGTAGTTAGAAAGCAAAAATAGTAAATCGAATTTTAGTAAGTTTATAGGTAATAGTGATATTTTTGTTAACGAAGTTAATCTAGTTTTGGTATGGCAAAAAAACATGTAGCCGTTGCGATGGGCGGATATTCTAGCGAATATGTAATATCGCTTCAAAGTGGAGGGGTTGTTTGTGAATCCTTAGATTCAGAAAAGTATCACATTTATCCTATACATATCTTGAAGGACGGATGGTTTCACGTTGATTCCAATGGTAAAAAATATCCTGTCGAAAAGGGTAATTTTAGTTTTAGCAATGGTGAATCTACTATTATTCCCGATGTTATTTTTAATACCATCCACGGCACACCTGGCGAAGATGGATTTTTAGCCGCCTATTGGGAGTTATTGGGAATCCCCCAAACCAGTACAGGATTTTATCAAGCAGCGTTGAGTTTTAATAAAAGAGATTGTCTTTCGGTGTTAAAAAACTTCGGGGTGAAATGTGCCAACTCCTATTATGTTAACAAAGGAGATACGATTGCCATTGAAGAAATATTAAAAATAGTGGGGCTTCCTTGCTTTGTAAAGCCCAGTCGAGCTGGTTCCAGTTTTGGCGTAAGTAAGGTGCATTCTTTTGAAGAAATGACTCCCGCCCTCGAAAAAGCTTTTAAAGAAGATAGCGAGATTATAATCGAAACTGCTTTGGTAGGTACCGAAGTTTCCGTAGGGGTTTATACAGATAAAGGTGAATTAGTCGTGCTCCCCCCTACCGAAATAGTTTCAGAAAATGATTTCTTCGATTACGAAGCCAAGTACCTTGGAAAATCACAAGAAATTACACCCGCTCGAATAAGTGAAGAAGAAACTCTTGCCGTACAAACCGAAGCAAAAAAAATATATCATCTGCTCAATATGAAAGGAATTACCCGAAGTGATTTTATTATTCAAGACGGTGTTCCTCATTTTATAGAGACTAATACAACCCCTGGAATTTCAAAAGAAAGCATTGTACCAAAACAGGTGCGTGAAGCAGGAATGACGTTAACTCAGTTCTTCGGTATTCTAATTGAAAATGCTTTTCAAAAATAGTAGTATCTTTATTTTATGAATCGCGCAGTTTTTCCAGGCTCCTTCGACCCTATTACCTTAGGTCATATAGATATTATAGAAAGAGGACTTTTACTTTTTGATGAAATAATTGTGGCTATTGGCAGTAATGCTGATAAAAAATATATGTGGACTTTGGAAGAACGTATAAGTTATATCGAAAAGGCCTTTGAAGGAAATCCAAAAATTAAAGTAGCAAGTTATAAAGGCTTAACGGTCGATTTTTGCCATTCGGTAGATGCCAAATTTCTATTAAGGGGATTACGCAACTCTCTCGATTTCTCTTATGAAAAATCCATTGCTCAAAACAATGCGAAATTAGCTGGTGTTGAAAGCGTATTTTTAGTTTGTTCACCAGAGGTTTCACATATTTCTTCTACGATTGTTCGGGATATAGCTCGTAATAATGGAGATTATAGCAATTTAGTTCCCTTTTAATTTAAAGAATGAATGAATTTAAAAGAATCCTTTCTCCTATTAGCGCTAGTTGCTGAAATAATAGGAACGATTGGCGGGTTTGGTTCTTCAGTTTTTTTTGTTCCCATAGGCAATTTTTACTTCGATTTTTATACGGTATTGGGACTTACGGCAGTTTTTCATTTATCGAGTAACCTTAGTAAGATTTTTTTATTCAAAAAAGGACTCAATAAGTTTCTGTTACTGTATATAGGCGCTCCTTCTGTAGTCTTTGTAATTTTGGGAGGATATCTTTCAAAAATTGTTAAAAGTGATTATCTCGAAGTTATTTTGGGTGTGTTTTTAATTGCATTAGCCCTATTATTTCTCATAAAGAAAAACCTTGTTATCAAAGCCGAAAAAAAGGAATCGATTATAGGCGGAAGCCTTTCTGGACTTACTGCTGGTCTTTTGGGCACCGGTGGAGCTATTCGAGGACTTACCATGGCTGCTTTTAATTTGGAGAAAAGCGTATTTATCGCCACATCTGCCTTTATCGATTTTATGATTGACTTTTCCAGGACTATTGTCTATTACCAAAATGGATACATTGGTAGCGAAGAAATAAAATATGTTCCCTTCCTATTTGTTATTGGGCTTGTGGGTACCTTTATAGGAAAAAAAATCCTGAATTATATTCCGCAAAGTAAATTCAAAAGGATATCATTAGTACTTATCCTAGTGATAGGAGTCTTTACTCTTGTAAACTATTATGTGCTACAATAAAAAAACTCCCTCATTTCTGAAGGAGTTTCCAATTTAATGTAAAGCCAAAATTTTCTTAGATAGCAGCTACGTGCTTGGCTAGGCTAGACTTTAAGTTTGCAGCTTTATTAGCGTGAATAATGTTCTTCTTTGCTAGTCTGTCTAACATAGAAACCACTTCAGGAAACAATTTTTCTGCTTCTTTCTTATCAGTCATTTCTCTTAGCTTCTTCATCGCATTACGAGTAGTTTTATGTTGGTAACGGTTAACGATACGCTTAGACTCGTTTCTTCTGATTCTTTTTAAAGCTGATTTATGATTAGCCATATTCTCTATCTTAATTATTTGTAGTCCGTAGGGGAATCGAACCCCTGTTACCAGGATGAAAACCTGGCGTCCTAACCCCTAGACGAACGGACCATTGGTTTTTTATTGCGGATGCAAAAATACAACAATTTTTAAATGCTACAAGTACTCGATAATTTTTTTTGAAAATTTTAGTATGCTTTCGCAAAAATTACCTTTCTGGCTGATGGTTTTCCAGTAACCATGCAACTTCCAGATGCCTCATCAGCATCAATAGGAATACAACGAATGGTTGCTTTTGTTTCATTCTTAATTTGTTCTTCTGTTTCGGGTGTTCCATCCCAGTGTGCTAAAATAAAGCCTCCTTTACTTTCAAGCACTTCTTTAAATTCAGCATACGAAGAAACTTCGGTAGTGTTTTCCTTTCTGAAATCTATCGCTTTTGTAAATAAATTTTTCTGAATTTCATCTAGCAACTCTTTAATAGCTGAAGCCGCTTCAGATTTTTTCATCATTTCTTTCGAAAGGGTGTCCCGACGCGCTACCTCTACAGTTCCATTTTCAACATCTTTGGGTCCAATAGCAATCCTTACAGGCACTCCTTTCAATTCATATTCATTAAACTTCCATCCTGGCTTATGTGTATCTCTATTGTCAAACTTCACTCTAATTCCTAAAGACCTAAGTTCTGCCATAAGCTCTTTTGCCACATTACTAGTAGCTTCAAACTGCTCCTCATCTCTATAAATTGGTACAATAACAACTTGGTCGGGAGCTAAATTAGGAGGCAACACCAATCCATTATCGTCACTATGAGTCATAATTAACGCACCTATTAAACGCGTAGAAACACCCCAAGAGGTTGCCCAAACATAATCCTGTTTCCCTTCTTTATTGGCGAACTTTACATCGAAAGCTTTTGCGAAATTTTGTCCAAGAAAATGCGAGGTTCCAGCTTGTAATGCCTTACCATCTTGCATTAACGCTTCAATACAATAGGTTTCTAATGCGCCAGCAAAACGCTCACTTTCTGTTTTTAAACCCTTAATTACCGGAATTGCCATAAAGTTTTCTACAAATTCTGCATAGATATTCATCATTTGCTCAGCTTCGGCAATAGCCTCATCTTTTGTAGCATGGGCCGTATGCCCTTCCTGCCATAAAAATTCCGCAGTTCTTAAAAACAATCGTGTCCGAAGCTCCCAACGTACCACATTAGCCCATTGATTTATTAAAAGAGGTAGGTCCCTATAAGATTGTATCCATTTTCGGTATGTGTCCCAAATAATGGTTTCGGAAGTAGGCCTAACAATAAGTTCCTCTTCTAATTTTGCTTCAGGATCAACGATGATACCGTTTCCATCAGGATCGTTTTTTAAGCGATAGTGAGTAACTACAGCACACTCTTTGGCAAACCCATCTACATGACTTGCTTCCTTACTAAAATAAGATTTTGGAATAAACAAAGGAAAATAGGCATTTTGATGTCCTGTTTCTTTAAACATTCTATCCAATTCTGCTTGCATACGCTCCCAAATGGCAAAGCCGTATGGTTTTATCACCATACACCCTCTAACTCCCGAATTTTCAGCTAAATCCGCCTTTATTACCAACTCATTATACCATTTTGAGTAGTCTTCTGCACGTGTGGTCAAGTTTTTTCCCATGTTCCTTTATTTGGCACAAATATTGTGCATATGTTAAAAGTTATTTTGTCTCGGCAAAACTACTTATTTTTATGATGTCCAACAATATTAAATTCAGTGTTATGCAAACCATTATATTTTCCCTCAAAAAGTCTATTCCATTTTTATTCTTAGGAATAGTTTCTCTATTTATAGTTAGCTGTAGTTCTTCACAGAGAGTGGCAGATAATGATGGCATATACACTTCTAATACTGAAACAAATACCGAATACGCAACAGAATCTGAAGCAGATAGTAAGAATAACTACTACAAACAATATTTTAAATCAAAATCAAGCCTTTACGAAGAACTTCCAGAGGAAGATGTAATTTTCACGGACATTGAAGCCTACTCTACTACCGAAAGCTTGGACAACGAAGGTTATATAGTTACAGAAGAAAATGAATATGAAGAAGGCTATGGAAGCTGGGGAAGTAACACGAGTGATGTTACCATAAATGTTTATAATACTGGCTGGGCAGGCGCTGGATGGGGTTATAATAGCTGGTATGGAGGCTGGTATGGTCATGGATGGGGTTATGGTGGTTGGTATCGTCCTTGGGGATATTATAGCTATTGGGGAAATCCCTATTGGGGCTGGAATGTTGGCTACTGGGGTGGATTTTACAACCCTTGGTACTGTCCCCCTTATTACTACAACCCCTACATTTATAATGGATATTACGGCCATGGAGGATATTATGCCGCAAATTATAATAGAGGTAGAAGAAATAGTGATTATATAGCAGGTAGATCTGCCTACAATAGAGGTCGATCTAATGCCACTTCTTCAAGAAGAGGATATAGTAATTCTGAAAGTTCAAGAAGATATTCTCGAGGCAACTCGACCTACAGAGGAAGGCCAAACACAAGTTCTTCCAGACCTAATTCTGGTTATACTAGGCCTAGCAACTCTAGACCAAAAGTAGATTATAATCGTCCTAGCACAAATACTCGTCCTAGTTATAACACGAGACCGAGTTCAAACACAAGACCTAATGTATCAAGACCCTCTACAAGTCGCCCAAGTTCTGGATCTATTAACAGAGGTGGTGGTGGATCTTCAAGAAGCAGTGGCGGAAGAAGAGGCGGCGGTCGAGGAGGCGAATAAACATTGTTTCATATTCAATTTTAACTAAATGAAAAGAAAAATTTTCTTACTCATAGGGATAGTTTCATTCTCTATTTTAAATGCTCAAAACACCGTTGACGCCTTACGTTACAGTACCGAAAATATTCAAGGTACAGCAAGATTCAATTCATTAAGTGGTGCTTTTGGAGCCTTAGGAGGTGATCTTTCTGCTATAGACATTAATCCCGCAGGAAGTTCTGTATTTCTTGAAAATACTATGGCATTAACCTTTTCTGTTTTTAATAAATCAAATAGCAATTCTTATTTCAACTCAACAGTAAAAAATGAGTATTCAGATTTTGATATTGCCAATTTAGGTGCTGTTTTCGTGTTCGATAATAGAGATGAAAGTTCCAATTGGAAGAAATTTAGCTTAGGAATTAATTTCAATACCCACAGTAACTACGACAATGAACTTTTTGTATATGGAAATAGCCCTAGGAGTGTTGGTAATTTCTTTTTGGACCAGGCTCAGGGAATTCCGTTAGATTTGTTAGAATTAAGAAGTGGGGAATCTATTTCAGACCTTTATGCCTTCTTAGGAGAAACCGAAGGGACTGAAGCTCAAAATGCATTTCTAGGATACCAAGCTTATATCTTTGACCCAGTTGAAAATGACCCATCAAATACGACCTATACGTCTAATTTTGGATCAGGAGTTTACAGTCAGGATTATGCACTTCTCACTCGAGGATATGCTGGAAAATATTCATTTAACATTAGTACACAGTATAAAGATGATTATTATTTTGGAATTAACTTCAATGCACATACCATAGATTATAGACAAAGTACTTATTTGTTTGAAGGAAATAATAATAGCAATAGTTTTATTAAGACTATTGATTTTGAAAACAACCTTTCTGTACTAGGAAATGGATTTTCAATGCAAGCTGGAGCCATTGCAAAAATTAATGAAAATATTAGGGTTGGATTCACTTATGACACCCCTACATGGTTTACTATTTCTGAAGAGACAACTCAATTTATTGAAACATCATTTGAAGATGATGACAATTCTTTTACAACTACTTTAAGTCCCAATATCATTAACGTATTTAATGACTATAAGCTAAGTAGTCCAGGTAAAGTTTCGGCAAGTGCTGCCTATATTTTTGGGAAGAAGGGATTACTAAGCTTAGACTATTCTTACAAAGATTATTCTTCTATTAAATTTAAGCCTACCTCAGATGTCCACTTTCAAACATTAAATAATGTTATAAATAACACCTTAAAAGGAGCATCAACGGTAAAATTAGGAGGGGAATATAGAATTCAATGGGTAAGTTTACGTGGAGGGTTACAATTTTCTGAAAGCCCATATCAGGATAAGGATATTCTGGGTGATAGGAAAGGATATTCGCTAGGTCTAGGATTTAATTTCGGAAATTATAATTTGGATTTTGCTTTTGTTAGAACCGAACAAAAATCTGAAGAGCAACTATTTAATTCTGGCCTATCTACCCCTTATTCTTCAAATTCGAATGAAAATAACTTCATATTTACATTAGGTATCGATTTATAAAATTTAAGGAAACACCTAAACAGTATACAAAAACAGCCCCCAGATCGGGGGCTATTTGTTGTTAATGTTATCTTA
>TARA_R110002074_G_scaffold27981_9_pt1 | contig 18834 bp, 33 predicted proteins | sample TARA_R110002074 | Tara Oceans TARA_R110002074 (sample SAMEA4397215) | marine metagenome | biome: Polar Biome; feature: [MIX] marine epipelagic wind mixed layer (ENVO:01000061); material: water (ENVO:00002006), including particulate matter (ENVO:01000060) such as... | depth 10-100 m | reverse complement strand
GATGCTGCAATAGCATCAGATATAGCAGAAAAACTTATTTCAAAAGGTTATGCAATTTTCTTCTACGATAGTTCCAACGATGCCTTCTCCAATGCTAACTTGTTGTTCTTTGATGGTGTTTCGTTTGTTATAATTGATAATCTCCTGCGTTTTGGACAATTAGTCTATGGCGACAGTGATATGGGTCCATTAGGAGTAATAAAAGGTATTGCTCAAGCCTCACAGATAGTTGTTAATCCAGAGACCACAGCAGAAATGCTTCGTGAAGATTTATTTGATTATGATGAGGATTCAACATGGATTGACGAAGATGATGAGTGGGGTTTTACGAATTGGTCGCAGTTGTTTGGAAGTAGTAACTCCCCCGGATGGGGCTATTCCGAATCAGAAACGATGGCTTGGTTGATTCAGATAGAAGATTTGGAGTTTGTCATTATGAATTGGACTAAAACGGCAATCAATGATTTACTGGCTTACATCAATACTAAAGTTTAAGTAAGTGGCACACCATAGCAAACCTATGGGTGTTAAAGAATATACCGACCGATTGGCTATCTGTAAGGCTTGTCCAAAAATGGCTAAGAAACTAACTGGAAGTTATTGTCAGTTGTGTGGTTGCATTATAAAACTTAAGGCTCGTAAGGAAAACGAAAAGTGTCCTTTGGGTAAGTGGTAAGATGTGGCAAGTAGAAGTTGGCGAAGCCATTACGGGTTCAGAGTTTTATGTAGCCAAGGTTGAAAAATCTGGATATTCTCATAGTTGGGGTCGTGGTGGTAAAAGTTATGTGCCATCTGCTGTGTATTGTCCCCAGTGTAGTAAAATAAGAGAGCACAATCATAAGTCTGGCAAAGTAGAACTTAAACGAAATCCAACGGAAGATGATTTTTGTTGGAATATCATTTATGACGAAACTTTATCATTTGGTATTTGTGGATGTTGCGGATGGGAACTACGAAATAAGACTCCAGAAGATGACGCTGAAACTTTACGAGGAGTTGGTGAAGACCACGCAGTCGAGCAAGAATGGATTGGAGAAGCAACTTATGAATCAGGATACTTTTGGTTAAGTTATGCAGATTATCAATTACTGTTTCAAGTTGTAATAAGAGCGCATCGTGGTAAACTTAATTTGAGTCCTGCGGTGCTGGTGGCAGAATCAGGTTACCTGTTAAACAACAAAACTTTTCTTCAGGTTGCTAAAGATAAGCAATACAAAGAGGAAGAAGGAAGAATCGGGATACCTCGGCAGTGTTGGCAAAGTCTTTAAGTATCAAGATGACGCATAAGTTATTGGTGTCGTTGTGGTAAGCAAAGAAGAACAGGAACTTATTGAACTTAGAAAGGCTTGGGCAGATTTGCCACTCCTGAACTTTTGGCACGATACTAATGATGCTCCAGATTCTTTTTTTGATAAACTCTTGGCTTCGGCTCGTGGTGATGATGATGAAGAAGAAGGAGAAAAGTTATCAAGAACTACTACTCGTTCTAAGGGTTCAGTCACAAAGGCCAAATCAACATATGGTGGATTCAGTGTAAAATCTCCAGAAGTAAAGTTCCCAATTACTCCTAAGAAATGGGGTAAGTTTTGGGAAGTCTTGTCTGCTATGAAGAAAAATCGTGGCACAGAAAACATTCCGACTAAAGCCCAACGAAAGGCTGGAGTTGATTGCTTAAACTTTACAGTTACTAAAGGTTTAGATATTCGTATGGGTAAAGGAAGAAAAGGAAGTTCTGCTTTTGAGAAAGGACCATTTAATACAGTCGTAAGTTATGAAATGGTAGACCGCCAATGTAACTCTTGTAAGAACAAGTGGACAGTAGATGTGAAATGGAAAGAAAGCAAGCCCGGTAAAACTTGTCCTGATTGTCGAAAGCAAAATGACTTCAAAGATATTAAGGGTCCATATGTTAATTCAGTAGATACTTTACTATTCCCAGTAGGTTTAAGTTCCGACGGTCAGACTATTGCATTCATGATGTTACAAGGAAAAGAAGCCAAAACTTTTGCATTCCTTAAACCGGGAGACCGCATTTGTGTAAAAGGATTCGTAAAAGGACAATGGTTTGACATACTAATTCCGAATGGTGGTGGATTAGATAGAATGCGTCCACGCAGTTGGGATTTCAAGAAGGCTATGGCAGCAGGTGGAGTAGGCACTGTGCCGTTAATTACATTAGGTGGAAAATCCTACGGTGGTTATATTAAAACTGCATAGATTTATATGGCTGAAAAGTCCTATAAGTATTATGGAAGAACTCTGGACCTCCGAAAACTTTGACAACTTACTTACCAGTAAGCCAGATGGAAGTTTAACTTTAGAAGAATCTGTTCGTCAGTTTGCTCGAACTATGTTGAGAGATTGGAAAACTTGTGATATGTATCCAATTGTTGGGTATCATGAAGACCATATGACTCAACCTGAAATCATCGGTGTTGCTGCTGTCGGCATTCCTCGTCGTGTCGGTATTTCCTCTGTGGCTTTGTATGCTATGGAAGACCATTTGCCAGATAAACTTATTGATTGGATAGATGAAGTTATGTGTGAAGCCGGCGACGGTTTAGATTGCGTATGTGAAATTATGTTGGCTTATCATCGTGCAGTCATACCGATTAAAGGTGAGACCCTCTGGGATTATGAAAACTTATTTAATGAAGTAGTCAAAGGCACTCGTAGCACCAATTATCTTAAACTAAAACAATGGAATAAAATACCATCGGTTCAATCAACAGGAAATCTTCTCCAAACCAGCATAGTTGTAACTTCTGAGTTTGAGTATTCAAAAAGTTTTAAGGAGGAATGGAGATGAGTTGGGAATTATACCAACCAACACCAGTCCAGCAGAAAGAAAATAGGAGACACACATTAGTTATCTTGTGTTTTGCAGTGATGGTAGTTGTGGCGATATTTGCAGTGATGGCATAACCTTATAGGAGTGGTATGACATATACTACTTGGAAGTGAGGCCAATGAACGAAAAAGAAATGAAAGCATGGACTGTAATAATGAACAATAGTGTTCAGCGTTCAGGAAGCGATTTTTGGAAAGTAAAAAGTAGTGGTGGAGATAAAGTATATTCAGTAATTAGGTGGAGTAGCAACGACTTGCGTTGTGATTGCCCCGGATTCCGTCACTATGTAAAATGCAAGCACACAGATGCGGTAAGAAAAATGCTGGATATAGCAAAAAATAATGGGTGAACAATATGGGTGAAAAGAAATGGATACAAGCAGCAATAGGATTATTAGAACAACGAGCACTACGAAGTGTAGATATTGAGCGTGACTTGTGTATGCGTTTCCGCCATTCTCCTACTGCACGAAGTATTACTGCCGCCCTAAATGGAGATAGAAGATTTCTAAAATTAGGAGAAGCACATAACTCTTCACTATACAAAAGAAAAAGCCACAAAGTTGCCGTCTGGGGACTTCGTGGTGCAACATATTCAGAGGTGAGTCCATATGAGCGAATCTGAAACTTTTGTAATTCTTATTGAGTTCGATGATGGTCGTCGAGATGTCAGCGATTTGATTTTCCAGAATAGAGATTCTGCCGAATTGCATGGACAAAAACTTGAAGAGTCACTGGAAGTTTTGTGGACTACTATTCGCAGAACGAGTTTAGTGAAGTGATACAATGAAAGTTGATAAAGGTTCATGTGCTAATACTGAATGTGGAAGAGTTATTGATAGAACTTTTCAAAGACTAAATCAAACCCAGACTAATTATTGTAGTGTTTATTGTAACCGCTATACAACAGAAGGCTTAACTAAAGTTTTGGCCAGCAATTCTAAACATCACAAGAATCTTTACAAGTTTCCAATTATTGAAACGCATTGTGAACATTGTGGTGATACGGTAGAGATGAAATGGCAATATAATAAATCCAACAAACATTATTGCACTAAACTATGTCGAGATGAAGGCAAGAAAAAATTACCAAAGCGTCGTGGACAGTTATTGGTTAATATCTTGAGATTACTAAGAGATAATGGAAAAGTTTGGTGGGATGCAAACGCTGTGGCTAAAGTCATCAATGATAAACAATCAGTCTATACTGTGACTGGTAAAAGTATTGGCAATCATATGAAGTATTTGGTAGCCAAAGGATATGTGAAGGTAAAGGATAACAGAAACAATTCTAATGAATATCGTTTTAGCCCAACCCATAAAAATAAACCATTAGTGCTATTATTGACCCAAACGCTTAAATAGGAGACTCCCGTATTCAAGGTTGTGAAAACTACGGGGAATAAGAAGTGGTGGGACTTTTGGAGACACTACAAACGCAAGAGTGGGGCAGTTACCTACGCAAAGAAACATAGTGGCCTATGGGTCATTATCAAATGCAACCCAGAGATATTGACGAAAGGAGAACTTGAGGACTTGGGTGTCTGGATTGTCGGTAGAGCCGATGAATACTTATTCTTTCAATCCAAGCATGGGAAAGATTTCGAAACATTCTACCCTGCTGTGGAATACTGGATGGACGGCGAACTATTACACACCGTCTAAGAGGTATATAACACGAAGCCTTAACTTAATAAGAGTCATGCGACATATTTTAATTATGAAAGAAGTAATACTGGTAGTAATGTGTATGCTGTTGGCTGGTTGCATGGGTCCATCGGAAACAAAGACTGAAACATTTGATGATGAAGTTATGGTCGATGAACAATGGAATAATGAATCAGTGCAATACTGGAATGTTAATCCGATGAGCCGAGGAAATACCACGATTATAATGTTTAATGAAACGGGAGATGTTAATATGACTCTTAATCTAAGTGCTTTCTTTCATGAACCTTTATTGTGGGAACAAGGTTTTGTGAACTACTCTATAATTTACAACAATGAAACTGTTTGGGCTGTTGAGGAAAACGAAGGATTAAACGAGTATAGTTTCAATATGTCTAATGTGAGTGGTAACTTGACTATTCGGATTCAAAGCAGTGGGTCAGATAGCCAGACAGATAATAAACCGGGTGATTTCTTCATAGCCCGAACCCATATAGAGATGTGGAATGAAGAGTAAAGTTAATAAAGGATGAACCGTATAATGGAAAGTGAGAACTATGAGTGAGGAAGATATAAAACCAGAAGATGAGCCATGTGCCGAATGCGGTGCAAAAGATGATTGGACCCAAGATGATAAGCGAGGTGAAGAGTGGTGTAATGCTTGCGGATTCATTCGTGAAGCATACCAAATTGACTACGGTAAGGATTGGAGAGTTTTCTCTGACGGAGAAGGTTCAGACCAAGAGCGAACAGGAATGCCTTCAACAAATCTTTTACACGATAAAGGTTTGACTACTGATATGGGATGGCAAAACAAAGATTACGCTGGTGGTGCCATTACGGGAGATTCTGCCAAGCGAATGAATCGTTTGCGCCGACAACACGCTCGAACTCGTGTTCGCAACAGCACTGAACGAAACTTAGTGTTGGCTCTGGGAGAACTTGACCGATTAGCAGGTCGTATGGGATTGCCCCATTCGGTTCGTGAAGAAGCGGCTTACATCTATCGTAAAGCCGTAGAAGCAAAACTTGTCCGAGGCCGTAGTATTGAAGGCATGGTTGCTGCTTGTATCTTTACGGCTTGCCGTCGTAGCGGAAACGCACGAACTCTTGATGAAGTCGGGGCATACAGTAAAACCGGGCGTAAAGAAATCGGTCGCACATATCGTGCTTTGTGTAAAGCCTTGAAGATTCATGTTCCTCCGACACTACCGACAGAATATGTTCCACGATTCTGCACCGACCTACATTTGCCGGTTGCAGTTCAAAGTCGTGCTATGGCATTGTTAGAAGGCACACAAAGTCATGAGGCTATGGCTGGTCGTGGACCAACTGGAATTGCAGCAGCCAGTATTTACTTGGCAGGGATTTTGGAAAACAACCGAAGAACTCAACGAGAAGTAGCCGATGTAGCAGGTGTTACTGAAGTCACTATTCGTAATAGATTCAAAGAGATGTGTCGTGTATTGGGTTTGAACCCAGACAGCCCTTGTGACCCTATCGTCGAATAGAGGGTTAAACAATGTTGTTAAATTGGTGCGGTGGCTTTGGAAAGCAAGAACTAATCTATGCTACATTCCTAACAACGGGACAATCTATGGTGGTTAGCCGAGAGGCTATCAATAAATGGGTAGAAATCAGTGTTGCCGAGAATATGAAAGACCATTGGAATGCGGTTATAGCGGTAATTGCTGGTGAATTGTTACACGAAGAAAAACTAAGACTTGTCTCCGAGGATGAAATGGCAAATGAGTTGGGAAATACATTACTAAAACTAAGAGAAGCCACTAATCTTGCAGATTTAGCGGTGTTCAAAGTTGAGGTTTCGGAGTTGTGGCCGTTAGTTTTCTTAGGTAAGTCTTGGCATTCGTTGTGCAGTAGCGGTCTATATGAAATACCAGTTGAGATTAACCATGAAACTTTTTTAGATTTGGCTGTAACTCATATAGAACCTACGATGATAAGCCAGCAAATCATGTTGGGACCTTGATGAGAACCTTTAAGTGATTCAACAGTATAGTAAATATATGACTTGGCTGTTATGGATTCTTAGTTTAGGATGGGTGGCAACCTTAATTGGAATGTGGAAATGTTTTGAACGCATTCACAATTTACAAATGAATCTTAAGGACCAAGAGATGGAAAAGGCTGTCGCTCAGGAAACTGCAAAACTTTTGAACGAAGGTCAAAATAGATTCGATACAGAGAAACTCCAGTTAGCAGAAATGATTCAAAACAAAATAGAAGAAATCAAAACTTTACAGACTGAAGTTCGTCATCAGAAAGGTCGGGCGCAATCTGCACATACGAGTAAAGGTCAAATCTTAGAAAAGTGGACACCATTTTTGACGCATGAACAAATTGAACCACAATGGAAACCAGAAGATTGGAGTTTCATGGGCAATCCATTGGATTATGTAGTCTGGGAATGGTATAAAGATAAAGAACAGAACCTAAAGGATGGTAAAATTGTGTTGCTGGATGTCAAGGCAGCCAAAAGTCAATTGACAACAAAACAACGCCGCATTAGAGATTTGATTAAGGCTGGAAAGGTTGAGTGGCGAGAAATTAGGTTGGAGTGATTTATATTAGATGGAAGAAAATAAAAGCAGCATGGAAAACATTTCCTTTGGACTTGAAAGTAATTCCTTTTATTCATTTAAAAGTTAGAGGCAAGAAAAAAGAATATGCTCAACGGCATTTGACGGATGTTTGCGCTCATTGTCCCCAGTCTCGAAAATTAACCAGAGATGCAAACGGTGATGGCACTTGTTGGTGGTTTGAAAATTGGAATGACGAGAATTATGACATTCCCGCAGACTTCGGAGTGGTTAATTTACTTCGCTTTTATTCTGGTTCAGATACTAAGTTAGATGGTTATGCCGATGAAGAAGAATAAACTATAAATAGTAGAAACCTACTATAATTGTTATGGAAGATGGATACGCTGGATGCTCTGTGGGAATATATACTGCTGCTAAACCAAAAGAAGTTGTGTTTTGTAATTTAAGTATAACTGAAACTGCGGCCAAAACTTTATCCGATATGGCTTCACAACAATTCGATGATGACTGGTATCTTTATATTTCTATTGTGGGTGGTGGATGTTCTGGATATTTGTATGATGTGCAGATATTAGATAAGAGTCCTCCAGATAACACACAAGTTATTGTTTCCGAAGATGTTGAGATAGTTATCAATGTTGCTGATTCAACACTATTGAATGAAATAGAAATTGATTGGGATGAAAGTTTAATGGGAGGCGGCCTTAAGTTCCGTAATCCTAATGCTACCAAAACTTGTTCTTGCGGAATATCTTTTAAGTGAGTGATAGTATGTGGGAAGTTATGTTAATTTTAACTGGCTTGGTCTTCTTATGTTTCATACTTTTTGAATTACTAAATCGCTACATAATATATGTGATAGCAGATTATAACAATTACATTTGGTCTACTGTTTATTGGGCTAATGAAGAAAGTTCAGGAAGTCCAAAGAATTGGGATGGTCGAAACTTATGGTGGACCCAACTGAAGAATAAAGTTTCAAAGCCCAAGATTAAGTAGTCGTTTGTAAATTATTGACTTATGCTCTCATTAGTATTAGTAGTTTTAGTAGGTTTATTGGGTTTAGGTGGCTATGTCGGTGAACTCGTTACTGAGTGGTTCTTTAATCGTGATGTTTAATAGGGTGATACGCCTTACTAAGATTAACGACCACCGATAAACGGTATGGAGATGATGATATGGTAAATATAGAAATAGAATGTAAAGACGGATATGCAGCAAAAAGATTTGAACGAGGAGAAACCCTAAGATATTACATGAAGGGTCCTGAATCTGTGGCAAATAGCAAAGGCGAAATTGGTATGTTTGACCTCAAAGGCAACTATGCTGGCAAGTTTAAGAGTGCTGAAGGTGCAAGAGTTCAATTCAATTTAGTAAGCAAGGCCGAACACGCTAAGATTACCTTGATTTCTCCAACAGGCGAAAAGATTTACATTGGCGACCATAATGCAGGTGTAATGTCTACTCAACAACGAATTACTCTGGGTATGTGTTTGAACAACGCTACCGAACTTATTGCAGCAAAGATTGATGGTGAAAACGAACCACAAAACATGGTTAAACAAATCTTTGATTTGACTGACGAACTTTACGCTGAATACAACCAGCGATACAACTGAAGTGATTCACGATGCTGGCGTATCGCCAACCCGATGAACCGAAGTGTCCATTGTGTCGAGCCGACATGGTATCTATTAGATATAAAATGGATTGGTATTGCCCTAAGTGCGGCTTTCTCGGTAGCGATGGTGAACCAAAAAGGTTATAAAGGAATAACCACTGGTAGTTAATGAGGCGAAGAAGGATGAAGACAGACGAAGACATTACTGATGAACAGTTGCTAAAGATTGCTCGATGGGATATTGATAATCAGCGAGATAATGGCACGATGAGAAGTTGTGGAGAAGAAGTCACAGAGGATTGCGAAAACTTCTATACCATCATTAGTTATTTGACTCCCCAGCATAAAGACGAGCAAATGGCAGAAGTGTTGCTCTGGAAAATGTTTAGAGATGAATACCCTCAATACTTAGGAGATGAGCGATAATGAGTATTTATTACTTGGGCGACCCTTGCTATGTCATCCCAGATGAAGAATGGGGCGATTTTTGTTCTATTATGCGTGATGATGGAGAAGAGTTTGAATACAAAGGTGAAACCTGCGTAGTCATAGGCACAGGTGGCGATGGCGACTTCGGAGGACTTTCAGTTGATGCAGGGATTATTGGTTGTATTCCAGTTTCTCTTTGCGACCCTATTTCTTTGAAATCCATTGTTCCGACTGATGCACGATTGGTTAATTCTCTTCTTTCATTAGAAGAACAGAATGGTTTTATTGTTGTTGATGGCGAAGCACTTGGCGCAGTTTATTGCGAATGTAGCAGGTGTGGACATTCTTATGACGACCCACTTACAGAAGACCAAGTAGTGCCTTGCTCCGCTTGTGGAACTCAAATGAATTATGAATGTGTATATGAAGGGAATGATGGCCGATTATATTGTGATGATGAATGCGCCCCAAAACCCGAATGTAAAATGTGTAGTGTTGAATTAGACTCCGAGGATATAGAGTATGATTCCTGTAATGAATGTGTGGAGATGGCTGTATGAAAGTTATAAATGCTGTTTTGTGTGCAGGTCGTCACCCCGTCGTCTGGGATGATGAAAAAGTCACAGGTTCAATCTGGAAGGAATCATTGGAGTCGAAACATTTGCATAATCACGAGTGGTTAGAGCGAGTCGCTATGGGATGGTTAAACACACTTCCTAAACAGAAAGTTGAGATTCAATTATTTGTGACTGGATTATCTCAAGCCTTAGTAGCATTTTTGAAAATGTATGATTTGGTGTATATGCACAGACCCAATCCTCCAAGTTTGACTCTTATGTTTTATGACTTAGATAGTGATTCTTACTCCAAATCCGTTTGGAGTGATTAACCTTAAGTAGTCGTTAGTTTTAAGTAGGTTTGAAGACCTATGCCTACTATGTTACAATCGTGGTGTCAAGTCAATAACTTGATTCTAAGGGGTGGTCTTATTCAAAATAAGGACCCAATGACATTACTGAAGGCTCGTGAAGCGGTTGGTTATGCTCTAAGGTGGCGACATCGACTCTGTAAAACTTGTGAAAATGAGTTTGATATTAGTCATACTGGTTATTTGTATTCTTGTGGCAAATGTAGCCCAGAGATGTAGTGCAGTTTTAAGTAGGTCATTCGTTATATGAATACTATGAAGCACTTAGCATGGGCAAATTGTCCTATGAATGTTACTCCAATTAGTGCAAGGATAAGTCTTAGAGAATTAGGCTTTTGTCAAGGCTGCCATACTCTCAAACCAGTTATGAATAAAAAATATACCTTGTGTTCATCTTGCCGGGGCAAATATGTTTATTATGGTGAGAAATGTGATGTTCCTGCTTGCGAGAAAGTTTCCGACGGAACTATTACATTCCAATCTAAAAACGATAAACTTTTGTGTAACCCTTGTTATATCTCTTGGCGAGCGTATAATGCTGATGCGTATTGGGAAGATTTTGTAGAACTCCGAAGCGCATGGAAAGCCAGACCGCAAACTTTTCAAAACTTACCATTCCATATCAAAATAATAGACAAACGAAAGAAATATAAATCTATGGGAGATTGTCAAAACTGCAAGGAAAAAAGAAGCATAGAAAATTGTGAATATCAATTATGCAATAACTGTGTCAAGAAACTTCAATACTATGGTGAAAGTTGTTGGTGTTGTTCCAGAACGACAGAAGACGACAGTGCAGAAGACATTTACTGGGATACTAAAGAAGGAGTCTATGCGTGCAAGAGATGTTTGCACAAGACGAACCGATACAACACAACTTATTCAGTCCTCAAATACCATATTAGAACTATTACTAATTGTCAAGTATGCCAAGTAGAGTTATTGCATGACAAAGAAAGTGCAAGTATGGAGGGTGTGGCTTGTATAGACCACGACCATGACACAGGAAAGATTCGAGGCGTGCTTTGCCATCGTTGTAATAAATTAGAAGGGCTAATTGCTAACTATGATTGCCCAGAAGAATGGTTACAAAACTTATTGACTTATTTAGTTAATCCTCCATTGACAAAAGCAGGAATCCAGTGATAGTATGATATTTAGAGTTTTAAGTTTGTTTGATGGTATTTCTTGTGGCCAAGTTGCTTTAGGGAAACTGGGTATAACTTACGAGTATTATGCAAGTGAAATTGATGAGAAATCAATATCAATTACTCAAAAGAGATTTCCAAACACCATTCAGATAGGAGACATCACAAAACTTACAGATAAGTTTTTGTTATCACTGGGTTCTTTTGATTTGATTATGGGCGGCAGTCCATGTCAAGGTTTCAGCCCAGCAGGATTGAAGAAAGGTTTTGCAGACCCTCGGTCTCAATTATTTTATGCCTTTGACCGTATCCTAAAACTTCTTAAACCAAAGTATTTCCTACTTGAAAATGCTAATATGAATGCAGAATACAAAGATACTATAACTAAAGCGATGAACTGTGAGCCATATAAGATAAATGCGGCAAAAGTTTCAGCACAGAATCGAGTGCGAAACTACTGGACAAATATCCCAATTGACTTTCCCCTTGAAGACCAAAAGATAACTTTAGATAGTATCATCGGACCGTATGCTGGTATCTGGGTTTATCCACGAGGGTTCAATAAAGGAGGAATCCAAGGTTACAAACAGAAGTGTCCTTGTATTACTACCAGTTCATGGGAACATAACTTTAAGATTGCTGGTGCAGATAAAACTTTACGGAAGTTCACTCCCGAAGAATGTGAACAAGTTCAAGGACTACCACGAGATTATACGAAGGAACTTTCAAACAGTCAGAGATTTAAGAAGATTGGCAACGGATGGTCTGTGCCAGTGATTGATTATATCTTTTCGTTTATGATAGTCTGACCTCGCAGGCTACGCAACACTCGCTCAAGTCGTCGCCTTGCGACATGGAACAACCTTTTCCCGTCGCCAGCGACTTCCCTTATCCGGCGAGAGGAGAATCCCCATCGAGTATCGTCCATGCTAAAGTTTATATCACAAAAGAATGTAGTTATTATTATGGGACAAGATATTGATGCGGTTATGGTTGCTGCGGCAAAAGTTATTGCAGCATGGGATGGAAAGAAGTATTTGAAAGAACCAGTTGAAGAGTTGCGCCGAGCAATTAAACTAACTCATCTGGAAAGTCTGTCCAATTCATAACTTTGAGGAAGATGTTGATGTTCTTTTTACCCACTGCGGCACGATATGGATTCCTAAGTTCTCTCAAGCCATCATTAGTAACCATCATAGCAGAACCAAACTCTAAATCAGTATTAGTTTCTTGAAGTAATGTATATTTCATATCATCCTCATGACCCCACTCTTCATCCCACTCAATCTTTCCAATCCTTCCTGATTCATCAATAGCATAAGTTGCCACTCCTCCTGTGAATGGAGGCCAGATTCCACCGTTGCGCTCTGTTGGATATTGGGATAACCAAGTAATATAATAATCTGTGGAGTTAAAATAATCTCCCCACAAATACCATCCACTCAATGGTCTTTCACCAGATGGCCAATTCATATCTAAGGACCCTTTCAAGTCCTTGTGTTGTTTCTTTATCGTCTCCCAGTCTGGAAATAATGCAGTTCCCCACGCCACACCAGAAGGTTTTTCTACAAGTTGTCCTGTGTGTTGATATGGAATATAGATACTCCTCATAATAATCAATTACCATTACGACTACTTATATGTAAGTATAAATAGGTGAAACCACTATAATATAATTATGTTGAAAGGTTTATTGGAAGAGCATAAGTCATTAGGAATCAAAATTAAAGGAATGGCTGACCGAAATACACCAGAAAATAAGAAATTGATGTATAAAGAGTGTGACCGAATCGGGTCTGCTATTGTGACGGCTGTATTAGAGCGCAATTATCCTTGTAACTGTGAGCCTATACCTTATAATCTTTTCAAAGGAGACTTAAAATTATCTCCTAATCCATTTACTGAACCAGATGAAATATGTATCGAGGTAAAGACTGAAACTTTTATGAGTGATAACTTATTCATGGAGACATCTTCGAACGAAGAAACTTCTGCATGGATAAGAACTGCAACTAAGCAACCTATGATTTTAATCCACTCTTATCCTGACAAGAGAAACAAACTTATTCTTTTTGATACAGAGAAACTATTGCCAGCACTTGTATCAGGAAAGTTTGGTCGTTCAATAGAAACAAGATATAATACAACTGGAGTCTTGTTCAGCATAGATAGTATCGAAGAAGTCCCGGGCTATATTGAAACTATAAGTATAAATAAGTGAATACACTATATTAACTCTATGGGTCATCCATTAGAAACCACATTTGCCGAAGAGAATAAACATTGTTTAGTTTGTCACCACGAAGATGCCGTGGCTGTATATCATGCAGCAGATGATTTAGAAGACGGACCCTTTGGTGCAGTAGAAGTAACTTGCCGAAATAAAGATTGTCTGGCTGTGTTGTATATACCTCGTTTAGAATCTCCAATAAAGCAAAAACTTTAATAAGGATGAACCCCTACAACAAAGTGAGAGTGATTATGATGACTACCCGAACTTTACCACCACCACCTGCTATGACTACTACTAATTCTAAGAATTACGATATTCAAGATTTCCTAACTCGTTTGAATGATGGCGATAGAGTAATTGTGAATGACAAGTATCAGCGTGGCGAGGTAGGACAATACAAACCTGCTTTTAGAACTCGTCTGGTAGAATCTATTATTCGAGGTTTTCCGCTACCACCTTTGTTAGTCATGGAAATGGGTGCTGGTCCAGATGAACTTATTGATGGCCAGCAGAGAATTAGAACTATTGAATCTTTTATGAAGCCCAAAGAAGATGGTGGCTTTGCACTTGATGGTAAGCATTTGTTGATGTTGGACGCAGATGCTTATGATAAAGTTAGGTTTGAAGACTTAGACCCCGACCACAAAGATAGAATCCGCCGTAAGTTTTCACTAACAGTGAACTACATTGACGACAGTATGCCTCCTCACAAAGTTTATCATTTGATTAACGGTGGGCAGAATCCCTTGAACAAAGCCGAACTACGCAAAGCGCATTTTGGTGGAGATGAAAAGTATTGGGCTATTGATGACTATGCTCACCAAAAACTATGGACAGAAAACTTAACTAATGCCTATATCAAGCGAGAAAAAGGCACAGAATCAGTTTTCAAAGGTTTGATGTCTATGGTGTATGGTGATAAATTAGTATCAGGAAATCAGAATACTTGGTTGGAACATCATATTCAACAGTTCTTTGATGAAAACTCTCTGGAAGATATTGATAAAAGTTTGAAAGAGTTCACAAAAGTTGTGAGCACTGCACGACAAGTCTTCGGAAATGCTCCTTTCGGAAATCCAGAAAAATTATCTTCTAAGGTTAAGAATCCGATTATTATGATGATGCCCTATATGATTCATCAAGGCATTAAGAAATACAACCGTAAAACTTTGGAATCTAATGCGAGTCTGGTGCGAGAAGTCTTTGCCGAGTTCTGTGCTGAAACTATTGGTGGAAATCATGGATACAGTGTCAGTGGTTCAGATGTTACTGAAAGAAATAAAAATCTATGGGCTACTTTGGATGCTAAACTTTCGACTGTTGCTAAGGCTACGACTCGTGGCACTAAAGATAGAATCACACCGAAATTATCTCAAGAAGTTATTGAACACTACCGAGAAACTGACGGCAAGGTAAAGTGCCAGATTTGTGATGAAGTTATTATGGATGAAACGCAAATCAGTATAGACCATAAGGTAGCATGGATTAACGATGGAGAAACTGTCTTGGAAAACTTACAACCTACTCACGGACCCTGCAATTCATCCAAACACGCTGAACAGATTTTGAGTGCTTAGGCGGAAAGGTTATAAGGCAAAGCCACATACAACAAAGTGAGGAAGAACTATGAACATAGATGAGATAACTGACATGATAGCCCAGATGGGAACTGAGATGCAACAACGCCGAGTAGAAATTGAAGAAGCCACAATGCTTGCTTTGGCACTTCGTAAAGACTTTGACGAATTGATTTCGATGGTGTTACGACAGGAACAATGGGTTAAGATTTTCGATTATGCAGATTACTTGAAGCAAACATGGGGTTGAATCTAATGAAATGTATAAGACCTATGGTTCACAATCCTCAGTTTGAAGGAAAGAACAGTTGCACTCATTGTGTTCGGGAGAGTATAAGAAGTGTTAAATACAACGAACCAATACAAGAAGATGAAGACAATGGTTAAAATCAATTTATTTCCAGATGAGTTAAAGTGGTGTCAAAGCCATGCAGAAGCAATTGTGGCGCACTATGGCGGCAATAATACGGTTGGTTCGGGAATGTATAATCATAATCGAATTGATAGTAATTTAGTAGGAGTCAAGTCTGAAAAGGCTTCGGAAGTCTGGTTGAAAAGATTTATTCCATTAGAAGATATGGAACTGCACTATCAAAAATATGAAACGGTGTATGGTGTCGGAGATATTAACATCTACGGGCAAAGTTTAGAAATCAAAGGACTACGACCTCACCAGTGGGATAAGTTTAAGCGAATGATTCCTCCAAAGCAACTTCAACATTATGTCAAAGACAAGGCCATTGTTATTTGGACCACGGCCACAGGTGATAGCAAAAAGCGTGAGGTTCATCTCAAAGGATGGAACTATGCGAGTGAAGTTCAGAACAAAGGCGTGCCAATCAAAACTATTTGCGACAACATCTGGTTAAAAGAAGATACAGAAATGAAAAGTATGGAATCTTTAATACCACTTTTACGAAGTCTTAAGTAGGTGCTAATGCCTATTGGTATTATGGAGAAGATTGCCAAAGTCCAACTTGGGCTAAATAAAGAGATGGAAGTTATGGTGACTTCCGAGATTGCCATGGCTACTGCTGCTGACCGTGATGATGTTTATTTCGTTATGTTCAATGTTTTAGATAAGCCTTTGAGGTTCGTAGTCTCGACCGCAGGAAACTTTACCGAGTTCTTAGTTGCCAGAGGAATTAAGAAAACACAAATAGATACTTGGTTAAGTGAAGACCCAGACCAATTCCTCAATAACATAGTGCAATACCAACAAGATTTGATTAGCCACAGTGTAGAAAAAGTTAAGGTTGTTCTGGATTCACAAAAGAATGCAGATATGGCTCGTGCAGTGGTTTCATCTATGATTGAAAAAGGATACTTTGTAAATGTTAGTAATTATGCTGTCCCGGGAACTAAAGAAACACTTCAAAAGATTCAAAAAGTTCCGACCGCACAACTCATCGAAGATTTCAAAACTATGTTAGAAGTTATCAAACAATGGGAAGGTTTTGATTTTGAAACTTTCTTGAGAGCCAAAGGAGTTCCAGAAGAAAATATAGCAACCATGTTGGAGGGAACACAATGAGTATTAGTAAAGATAACGAACAAGAAGTAATAACACTGGACTTAAAAGATATAATGGCTGAAATTGAATCAAATGGCGAATTGCCAGATGGTTTTGTGATGGTCTATATGTTAGCAGACCCTTCGGAAGCAGAAGATGGTAGCCAAACAGATTTCTTTTTCCGTGCATTTGGTGAAAGTCGCAACATGATTCACAAGAAAACTGTTTTAATGTATCAAGAGTTGCCGATTACTCGGCACGAGTTGGCATGGTTTGGAGATTGGAACGGGATGCAAGAAATAATTGAGTCTACTGAAGCAGAAGTTAAGAATAATCTAATGAGGTTCATGAAAGATGAAACTTTAATGGTTATGCCGAGAATGGATTTTATGTTTGTTAATCAACCAGTGGTTGATGAAGATGACGGTGATTTCTGATGCAAGTAAGATTAGAACTTGGTGAAGGCAAATGGCTCAACTTTGAAGACTACGGCGAAAAGAGAAAACATTTGAAAGTTACTATCGAAGATGCGGCTGCAGTCAAAGTAGTTCTGGGCATTTGTTTGAAAGACGAGTTCAAGCGAGCCGGGCGAAGTTCATGATTACCTTTATATGGGTAATACAGCGTATGCTAATTAAGAGGTAGGCACACCAGCCTATTGATTGAAACGGTGAATATAATGGAAAATATAATTAAGCCTGTCTTTGACAGTATGCGAAAAGGAAATATGAGAGTGAGTGCGGGTGGATTGAATCCAACTGGTGCTTCTTGTATTATTACAGATGAATTAGGAAATGACAAATTGATTGGCAAATGCCATCGTCAAGTTTGGTATAGTAAAACCGGCGTTCCAAGAAGCAATTTCCCTGATGACAAAACATTTATTAAGTTTGCAGTAGGTCATGCTATGGAAGATAACTTCCAGACACATTGGAATCGTTCAGGATTGCTAATTGACGGCAATATCAAAATCAAAGAAGATATTTCAAATGGCGACCCTCGTGGTGAAATGTTTATATCTGGTGAAGCAGACGGTATCATTCGTGATTTCGAAACAGACGAAGAAGGAAACATTACTCAGATTTCCTCTACTCATGCTATCGGCATGGAAATGAAGACTAACCGTGGTTATTTTGCTCGTAAAGAAGTTTATGGTGTTGGAAACAAAAGGTATCCTAATGGACATCCAAAGATGGACCATGTAATGCAGACGGCTATGTATCTTATGATGCGTTGGAAGATGGAAGAATACTACGGTGTCCTGATTGATTCATTCCGTATTGTCTATTGTCAAGTAGACGATGGACTCACTACTTTCTTTGACATTAGCCTAAGCGATGGTTACGAAGGAAATGTTATTATCAAAGACCGATATGGTGAACTTGTCAAGCCTGATGTCTTGGCTTCTTTGGAGGCAGGTGTAAATCTTGACCCGATTAGTGGATTAACTACTGATAATATCAAAGACCGATTTTACGAATGCGCTGAAAAGTTACTGGATACTGAAAATCCACCAGAGCGAGATTATCAACTACGATTCGATGAGAAAACTTTTGAAAAGAAGTTAGCCTCTGGTGATGTTAGTAAAACGGGAGCCTCAACATGGGAAAAGAAACCTTTGGCTCAAATCGGAGATTGGCAGTGCCGATTTTGTGATTGGGGAGAAGTTTGTATGCCCTTTGGTGTGCTAACTAAGGCTGTTGAAGAAGGATTACTGACTCCTGAAGCGGCTATGGGTCAATTAGGAATCACTGGTTTCGGAAAGTGAGGTGCAGAAATGTATTGGTTATTCGCACTATCTGTCTTTATCACTTTGGGTCTGATTTTCATGCTTTATCGACACTTTAATGTTTTGTTTGAATCTCAATATGAATTGACAGCACAAGTTTTAGCAACTTTCGCAGCACTGAAACAAAATAGTGAAGAGGAATAGTTTTGGAAGTGTTTCTAATCCTATTCTTGGTAGGGTTGATGGGTGGATACTTTCTTCGTGAAGCCTTAGAAGGATTCACTGCTATTTATGAAACGATACGGATTATGATACTACGGCCACCACGACAGTAATGTCGTCTTGTTTGCCACCCTTCCAATTATCTGTATTCTGAACCTTGTGGTCCTCGTAAGCATCTTGGGCGAAAGGACTCCACATATTTGTATCGTGACTTAGTTCATAGGCAACCGAGGCTATAATGCGAGATAGTTGTTTAGCACTTCGAAGACCGGACCCTCTAATAAGTTCTATAATTTGGGTTGGGAACATATTGTCCCAGAGGCCATCTGAACCAGCCACGATAATATCACCA
>TARA_R110002074_G_scaffold254486_6_pt1 | contig 18836 bp, 17 predicted proteins | sample TARA_R110002074 | Tara Oceans TARA_R110002074 (sample SAMEA4397215) | marine metagenome | biome: Polar Biome; feature: [MIX] marine epipelagic wind mixed layer (ENVO:01000061); material: water (ENVO:00002006), including particulate matter (ENVO:01000060) such as... | depth 10-100 m | reverse complement strand
CTTGGCGGTGGAGCAAATCGCTACGACGGAAGACATTTCGGAGAGATCGTCTGGGCAAGAATAGCTGGGGACACCGAAATCCGTGATAAGTATTACAACAATAGCGCAGTGAAAGATGACCGAAATGTCTATCTGAAAGCTACACGGGAACTTACCACCGAATTAAGTCTGTATGGAGATCTGCAACTACGGGTGATAGATTATTCATTTGAAGGGCTAAATGACGATGGGCGAATCGTAGATGGAGAGGAAAAATATACCTTCTTTAATCCAAAATTTGGTGTTAGCTATGAGAATTCAGGCCGGACTTGGTATGCTAGCTACGCTGTAGCCAATAGAGAACCAAAAAGATCTGATTTCACGGATAACCAGATCACGGAAATTCCAAAACCTGAGCGATTGAACAACATCGAAGCAGGTCTACGTGCCAGAAGCGGAAGTTTCACCTACAATGCAAATTTCTACCTCATGGACTACAAAGATCAGCTGATCCCAACAGGGCAGATCAACAATGTAGGAGCTTATATCCGTGAAAACGTAGCAAATTCATATCGTGCAGGAATAGAGTTGGATGCAACTTATCAGGTATCGAAATCATGGATTTTAGGAGCAAACATTGCGCTTAGCCAAAATAGAATCAAGGAATTCACCGAATACGTGGATGATTACAGCACTGCCGAATTCACACAGGAAGCTTTCACCTACACCGATACGGATATCGCGCTATCTCCAAATGCTGTAGCATCTGCTATGATCGAGTTTAAGCCAGTAAAGAATCTTTCGCTGAACTGGCTGAGTAAGTATGTAGGCAAGCAATACTTGGACAATACCAGCAGCGATGCAAGATCCCTCGATGCTTTCTTGACCAATGATATCCGTATCAGCTACTCCGTTCAGCCACGCTTTTTCAAAAGCTTGGAGCTAAACCTTCTGGTAAACAATATCTTCAATGAGATGTATGAGCCAAATGGCTATACGTTCAGCTACTTCGTTCCTGGCGAAAGTCAAAAAGAATTGGTGACGGAGAATTACTATTATCCAATGGCTGGAACCAACTTTATGCTAGGTTTGAGCTTGAAATTCTAAGGGTCTTTATTAAGAAAAGCACTGGTTTTCCCATAATCGATTGAGGAAAATCAGTGCTTTTTTTACATCATTTCAGTGTTGAGAGGTGAGACAGAAGCTTTTTGGTTTATAATTTTGAGTCTATTTTTTTCAACTTCTCCAACCTCTCACTTATTTCCTCTAAAGCCACAACTGCATCTTTTTCTCTAGTGAAATCAAGCGCTAAAAACTTGGTTCCATTGGCAATCAATACACATTTATAGATGGTGACTTCGCGCGAAAGGGTAGGGCTAATTCCATTTGGTGTATTTGTACTTCGATAACTGTGAAGAATTAATTCAGCACGTTCGATCTTCGGAAGCTTTTGCCATTCTCCTATCCTGAACCAAAGAATGCACTGGTATTCTTTGAATTCATTTCTTCGAAAATCAATCAGAGTTCCTGAGTAAATAGAGACTATTAGCATTCCAATCACCAAAGCTCCGCCGCCAACGATCCAAATCTTTTGCGAATCTGTATTCACTTCAATAAACAATGGAACAAGTAACACAATAAGACCAGCTGCTAGAAGAATTAGCCCTAACAAGCTCGATCCATTGATTCCTGAACTTAGATTTTTGTGATTGAATTGATCCAATTGAATAAGTTTAATTGATACCTCAATAAAATAAAGAATCTCTCAATTACACACTATTTCTACCCTAAGTTGAATTTCTCTATCCACGAGCGTGCGATCCACCCAACTTCCACTATAGGCAATATCCCAATCGAAGCGGTCGATTTCGATTGTTGTGACAAACCGTTTTCCATGTTCTTTAGCGGAAAATAAAATAGAATTCGTAATTCCTTTAATCGTCAGTTCTCCGCTTATTAGTAATTCTCCGTGTTCATTCCTTTTGATTTGAACAATTCTGAATGTTGAAAAAGGATAGGTATCCACATCAAAAAAATCAGCGCTTTTGAGGTGATTGGTGAGATTTCGGATGGGAATCGGGTCTGAGGCAGGAATATCTGTTACCTTGATACTCTTCATATCCACTATGATTTCTCCTCCAGTCAATTGCCCATTTGTCTTCAATAAATAACCTGAGCGTATCTCCATTTCGCCTTCATGCTTTCCCAAGCCCATCATCTTAGTACCTTTCCAATAAATCTTCGATTCATTAAGATCAATTTCAATTGAATCAGCCTCCACATTAGAAATTGGAGCAAATATGTATTCCAAAGATTTAGAATCTGATCTTTCCGCACAGCTAAGCAACACTAGCCCACAGATGAAACCTAGCAGCTCATTCATAATCCGGAATATTTTTACCTAAAATAAGATCGCGGCGAATGGTCCATATCCCATTCCCTAGAATAGGATTGGTGATTCCAGATCCACCGCGATTAGGCAAATTCTTTCGCTTTTCTTGTGACAGAAGTGGATCATCTACAAACACAAATTCATCCAAATAGTAAGCTGTTTTTCCCTGTTCCTTCACAGTAATGTGAATATGTTCTAGCTCATCTCTAGTAGGGTACGCACCTGGCCGAAAAGTGTAAAAAGAATAATTTCCCTCCTTATCTGTCTTTACCCAACCACGAATAATCCCGTGCCTTTTCGCCCAGCCCGTTTCATCTCCTTTGGTCTCGTATATTCCTATCCGATTAGTTTGGTAGATGTAAATGATTACATCGGAAACGGGAGTTTCACCATCTTCTTGAAATACTTTGCCGGAGATTTTTAGTTTGGGTTCATTCTCTTCAAAACCTGGAAGTGTATCGATAGCTGACAACTTCTTCTCGCCAAACTCAACTATTGCTTCACAGCCTTCACACGGCCCACCGACGATTTGATCGGGTTTAGAGTCCAAAGACTGGCCAGTACACGAGCTGAAAACATTTATCATCGTGCAGAGCATTATTAACTTATAGTTCTTCATTTCACAGTTTTCTCAAAAGCTGCTAAGAAGTCTTATCATCTAAAAATTGAATAGGCTAAGCTGTGGGAAATCTACCTCAAGACGATGGGGAACTCGAAAGCTTTTGCTTGAAGTTATCCACATAATTGCGGCTTAGACGAAGCTCCTTCTCGTCGGAAAGTAATACATCATAATCCCCATTCAGCCTGGATTTGTAGGAAACTACCTTACTGATATTGACAATCGTAGATTTATGAATCTGTACAAATTGCTCTGGGTTCAATTTTTCTAAAATTGATTTGAGCGTAGTAGAATGTAGGTGTTTCTTTCGGCCTGAATGAATTTCGATATAGGGAGAGGCGGCACAGATGTATATAATATCACTGCATTTGATTGCTATCTTCGTCCTGCCGGAACCCACGAGCAATTGCTCTAAAAATTTAGCTTTTTCAATTTTATCAGGCTTCTTTTTCCTTATCAATACCAATGCAATCACTGAGTAAATCAGCAGATATTTATACAAATCTTCTGAAACTGTAAATCTAAGATTGCGGGAGAACCTAAAGGTATGCTCATAAAAACTCGCAGAAATCAAATGCACCAGGCCAGCAAAAAGTAGCATGTGGATAACAGTTGCTACAAGTACAAAAAGTATTCTCTGCACAAAAAGATTGGGAAGCTTTTCATTTATCGAGCCCTTCTGAAATAGCCAATTCAACAGAAATGCGACAGGCAGAATCAGTATCCAAAACGTATTGAAAAGGAAGGATTCCGACGCGTAAAAGGGATACTCATTCGATCTGGAATGCAGATAATCCTGAAAAATCGTCACCAACAATACCAGAACCAAGACAACGAGATACTTCAGCGTTGCCTTGATCCTTGGTTTCTTTTGTTGATGCTTTGCATTCATTTTCTCTATGATTTTGAAGTGAGCAGTGCAAATAGCTTTTCATTCACGTAGTAATTCCCAGTGCTATAGTTTCTATACATATCAAAGCACATATGTAAAGATTTCTCAATTTTCTTTACATATAGGAAGGGATATGTAAAGCTGCTTTACATAGGGTTAGAAAAAATGTAGGGGGGAATAAATATTCGCCCAAAATATTCAATTCATAAAAGGGCGAAAGATTTTTCACCCCAACAACAATTGATCAATCCGGAAAAACGCTCTTATCCATTCCTGGTACAATTCGAAGCGCATTCTTGTAATACAATTTTTTCAAAACCTCGTCAGAAAGACCCAAGCCGTACATTGACCAGTAAGCATGGTACTTTTTGTAGTAAGGGAAATACTCATCCTCGGTTTCCAATACTCGGAAGTAGGTGTAATACTCCTCTTTGTTGTAAGCATCCTTTCCAAACAGCACACGATCCTGATACTTTTCAAAAAACGCCTTAGCTCGTCGCGGCTGACGACCAAATTCTGCGATCACAGCACCGATTCCAAAATTCACGTTTGGATACTTCTCCAAGTGAGCACTTGCCGCATCTAGATCATTCGCCATCCAGCCCATATGCGCATTAATAAATGTAGTCTTTGGATGCTTAGCAAAGACATCGTGTTGCTCCGCCATAATTTGCTCAAAAGGTGCTGGGTCATCCGCTCCTCGCTGACGGTTTGGATGAGTTTTTAGCTCTAACCAACGCTCATTATTTGCATCCATCGGCTGCCAAAACTGGGCAGGGTCAGCAGAGTGAATAATCACTGGAATTCCCAATTCACCCGCTTTCGCCCAGACAGCATCCAAATCAGAATGATTAACAGGCACCCGATTTCCTTTATTGTCCTGGACAGAAAAACCCAAACTTTTATAAATCTTCAATCCACTGGCTCCGGCGGCTACATCTTCTTCAAGTTCTTTTACGGCTATCCTAGCCCAATTTTCATCACCAAAACCTGCAAAATTCAGATTTGTAAATACCATAAACCTCCCTGGAGCATGGGTACTAAATTCCTTCAGCATATCCTTGATGTATTGCTGCTGGGAATTGCTATCTCCACGCCCAAATCCTCTTCCGCTAAGGTTCACCAACACACCCATGTTGATCTCGTCCATTTCAGAGATCAACTCATCTATCCTCTGCTTATTGACTCCCCCTTGATGGCTATGAATATCTACGAAAGGAAACTTCGCCCGCTGTACTGGATGTTCTGGTACTTTCAATGTCGACGGTGGATTATATTCCTCAAAACTCATTTCCTGGGCAAAAGCAATATTTCCGACTATGAAAAATGTAAAAGCAATAAATAATTTGGTAGAGTGATTCATATGCTAATTAAATGAAAAGGTATGGCTTGCTTACGCAAAATTTTAGAGAAAAGTTAAAGCACAAAAAAAATCCCGAGTAAAACCCGGGATTCAAATTTGTTTAACGAGCTGTTCCTCCATTGATCACCTGACCAAAGAAGATCGCATTCATATAGAGTTTATTTGTACCGAACCAAAAAGCTCGGAAGTTCATATTATCTGCAAAGGCAACGATACGGCCTCTTCCTACTCCAGAAATCTGAATTACAGATCCATTCTGAATTCCCGCAAGATTAGAAGGATGAAGATATCCTGATGCTAATGGCTTATCAGTATAGACTAGTGGATTTGCATACGGATTTTCTGATGGCTCCATAAACAAGTTATCATTTCTAAATGTGTGAATATCTGAATTGATATAACCATAGCCAATAGGATGGGTCAGATCTAAGGTTGCATTGAAGATAGCACCACCAGTCACTTTGGCACCTCTAGCATTATCATAGTCTGCGTAGCTTTTTTGCAGTCCTGCTTCTGGAGCACCACTTTCACGGAACTTGAAGTTTCCTACTTCATTCTGAGAAAGGAATTGAATCGCTCCACCTTTCGCAAGTAGTGTTCCTCCACCTGAAATCCATGATTTGAGTGTAGCTGCACCTGATTTTCCAAGACTACTATATCTACCATCTGGCATTAAAATCACGTTGTATCTATCAAGCGTACTACCGCCGATCCTATCCATAGGAAGCAAAGTAATAGGCATCTCATAGCGCTGGTCGAGTAAGTGCCAAATCTCTCCAGCCTCATAACTATCTACTCCACCTTCTACTAAAAGTGCTATCTCTGGCTTATCCAACGTAACAATACTTGGTGAACCCACATTCATCCCAGCAGTATAACCTGTCGTCAAACCATAGATATCTACCGTGGACTCTTTGGCAATTTCGGATAGCTTAGTATAAAAAGCCTGATCATCTAGGCCTGTTTCTCCTTTGCCAATAAGCAAAGTACCACGTCCAAACTTTTTACTATCTGCAGTAGTGAATTCTCCAGTAGCTACTCTTACCTGAAAACCAGCATTCATCAATTTGTATGCGGCTTTCGGAGCATAATAATCCGTCCATTCCATTGCATACTGGTAAGCTCCTGCATTCCCTATTACTTTTCCTGGAGCCAAAGCGATAGAATTTTTAGTGATTTCATTTACACTTGCAAGATTCAAAATCTGACTATTCAATGCCATGTAGTCCAAGTTGAAAGCCATCGGGTACGTCCAGGCTGAAATGTCATAGAACAAGCTGTCTTTAAATGTATTTCTTGTTTCAAACATCGCCTTGATTAGTCTGTACTGAGGTTGATCTGCCGGTACTATGTAGGAATTTTCCTTCTGAAATTCTTTTCCGTTCACGGAGATATCATCATTCAGACTAAAAACTTTGATGTCATGCTGCAGGATCAAATCTGCTAAATGATAGCTACGTGCATCGTCGTCCCTACTTCCAAAAATGTAGGCTTTGTTCACATCAGAGTCTACTTCCTTTTGAATATCCTTGTAGAAATCCTTCATGAATTGATTCAACTCCTGACGCATTTCCTTAGCAGCTTGAAAGGAGGAAAGATTAGCGGTGAATTGATTTCTAATGGTAAAAGGAAAGCTGAGCATTCCGTTCACACTTTCTTGCAGGTGACCTCTAGAGCTAGCTTGCTCAAATAAAATTCCAATAGAGCCCTGAACATCTGGATAGGTGGAGCCTTTTCCATAATAGTAATCATCGTAGCTCTCCTGATTGAAATAAAGTGAACCAATTTGATCTAGAGCTTTTGCATGATATTTTCCGATTTTCTCAGTCAACTCAAAGTTTTTGGCAGGAGTAAGCGGGTGCATACGCGCCGGAACTCCTGGCTGGAAGAAAAATGTGCTGTTGGTTCCCATCTCATGAAAATCCAGATGAATGTTTGGAAGCCATTCTTGAAACACACGCACTCTATTTCTAGACTCAGGATGTTGTACTGGAAGCCAATCTCTATTCAAATCAAACCAATAGTGATTCGTTCTTCCACGTGGCCAGGCTTCGTTAAATTCTGCATTGTTCGGATCACCGTTCATGTTATAAGACTTATGGGTATTTACCCAAGAAGCGAAGCGATTGAGTCCATCAGGATTAATCGCTGGATCAAGTAATAAGACCATATTGTCTAATTCTCCTGCGATTTCCTTTGCTGCCGCAAAATGGTAGGCTGCCAAAAGAGAAGCATTCGCTCCACTAGGCTCATTTCCATGAACCGAATAGCCCATAAACATCACAATCGGCATTTTTGAAATATCCACCGATGCTCCAGCGTCTCTTAGTTTTTTCCGATCTGCCTTGATCTGATCGATCTTGACAAGATTAGCCGGGGAAGTAATCGTCAAAAGAACCTGAGGTCTTTTCTCGTAAGTTCTGCCAGTTTCTTCGAAAGTCACACGATCTGAAGCATCAGCTACCGCCTTCATATACATCACTAATTGGTCATGACTCACATGCCATTCACCCACTTCATAACCCAAAACTTCCTTTGGGGTCGGGATAGATTGATCATATGTATATCCGGTGGGCAAATAATAGCTTAGATCTACCTGAGCATATGTGCAGAGGGCAAAAAAGGACAAAAGCAACGATAGCAGACTTCTTTTCATATTGATTGTTGGTTTAACTTTTAACTAAAATCATACTTTGATTCCTTAAAAAAAGCTATTTTGGTTCAATGGTTAAAATAATTGAAGAACACACATGGATTTAATATCTTCTGGCGAAGGCCAACTGTTTTGGCAAATTTCATTCCTCTTTTGCCTTCTGTATCTAGGATTTTGGGCTTATGCCCTTTTTGACGCCTTAAGTTCTGAATTTAGAGCCGCTCACAGTAAGTTATTATGGGTGCTTGCTATCCTCTTTGCTCCACTCATTGGTACATTTCTTTATTTGTCTATGGCTAGAAGTATCAGAAAAGACAAACGTAATTTCAATCCCTCTTTTTCAAAAAAATAACATAACTCCTTACTAACTACTCAATGACACTTTCTTTTATTCAAAATATGGGCGGCGGCTTTATGATCATCTTTCTTCTTTTTGGAATACTCTATGCTATTCTTTGGGTTTACTGTTTGGTAGATATTCTGCGCTCGGAATTCAAAGATCCTAACATGAAAATCATCTGGATCGTAATTCTGCTATTTGCTCAAGGGATAGGCCCTTTGGTTTACTTGGCGATGGGCAAAAGCACCAAAACCACAAATTACTCTTGATATGTTCGGACTTGGGATAATAGGATTGGCTATTTACGCATTCACTATTTACGACGTAATCATGAGTAATTTTGCCAAACAAAACGATAAATTGATCTGGATTATTATTGTAGTCATGGTTCCCCTTGTCGGCGCTGTACTTTGGTTTTTGATCGGTAGGGGAAAGAGGATTTGAAGTGAAAATTTGAAGTCAAAACTCAAAAGATCAGTTGAAAGAACCCTCTTTAGTTCATTGCCCTAAGGCCAACCAAATTCATGAGAAGTCTATTTTTATTTTATAAACAAATTCACAGTTTCAATATCCCATTTTCACTTGCAATTGCTGCATTGGCTTATTCTCAAGGGGGTAGTTTTGACATTTATTTTTTCCTTACGGTATTGACCCTCGGCTATATGCTCTCTCTGTACTTTTTTGAAGTATGGTATTCGAATCAATACTTTTTCTATTACAATCTAGGCTTAGGAAAAGTTAAGTTATTTAGCTTTTGCTTCGGAATAAATGCAGTGATTGCTTTGCTCTATTTCCTTCTTTTTTAAAAGATTATGGCGAAGCATATTTTAGAAGCTGACAGCATAATCAAGGGTTTTGGTCACAAAAATTTACTTACAGATATCTATCTGAAATGCACGACGGGAGAGGTTTTGGGCATCTTAGGAAGAAACGGAACAGGCAAATCCACACTACTTCAAATTATCTTTGGATCACTAGAGACTGAGAATAGAAGTATCAGGATAGATGGCCAATTCTATGCAAAACCTTTTACTTCTCGTGATAAAATCGCCTATCTACCTCAAGGTAGTTTTCTACCAAGCAACCTCACCGTTACTTCAGTTATTCGGACATTTTTATCGTCAGAAATCAGCAGAAAAACAGTTGCTGAGAATGCACGAATTCAATCTCTTCTCAATAAAAAAGTCAGTGCATTATCTGGAGGTGAAAAGCGGTACTTTGAAGTGCTTTTGATACTCAATCTTCCAACTTTATTTGCGCTACTAGATGAACCTTTTGCACAGATAGAACCGCTCTACATAACTGATATTAAAACCCTGATCACCTCATATAAGAAAGATAAAGGCATAATCCTTACTGATCATGACTATGTCAATCTGATGGATGTGAGTGACAAAACGCTACTTTTAACTGGTGGAACACTTAAACTAATAGTGGGTAGGAAACAACTAATTGACTACAATTACCTACCTCCGGAATAACATCGTGGTTGGCAAAGTCCTTTTAATTATAGATATTCTTCAAAGCCCCATTTAACTCAGGACATTCAAAGTCAAATCCTGCTTTTTGTATTTTTTGTGAGGAAACTCGATTGCCTCCAAGTACCATCGCTGCCATTTCCCCTAGGATTAATCTTAGCACAAAGCCTGGCACTCCAATTCCCAGATATGGTTTCCCTTTAGCTTTTGCAGCAGCTTGAGTCAATTGCTGATTGGTCGCAGGATTAGGCGCCACGGCATTAAAAACTCCCTGAAGTGTCGTTTTTTCCAAGGCAAAGACAAACATTCTCGCAAGATCCTCAATTGCAATCCAGCTCATCCACTGATCTCCCTTTCCCAAAGGTGCAGCTACAGGTGGCTTCATCATTTCGCCAAGCGCTCCACCATTTGCATCCAGTACTATGCCTATTCTCAGCATTACCGTGCGTAGATGTAGCTCTTCCATTTTCTTCACTTCATTTTCCCAAGCGACCACCACCTCAGCTAAAAAGTCTGATCCTGCTTTTTGAGTCTCATCCATCAGGGACGTACCGGTATTGAATCCATAGTAACCTACGGCTGAGGCAGAGATAAATGAATTCGGCTTTTCCGTAGCTTTCTCCACGGCATCAGAGAGCAGTCTGGTACTCTGAATACGTGAATCTAATATAAGTTTCTTACGCTCATCTGTCCACCGCTTCTCAGCAACTCCAGCACCTGCCAGATGAATGATAGCATCCGCCCATTCCATCGCTTCGGGATCTATAGTTTGTTCTTCTATGTCCCACAGAAAAGATTTTTGCTTTTGCTGCGATCTACTAAGCCAAGCCACTGCATATCCTTTCAGTTCCAGCAGCTGAGTGATTTTGTGGCCGATAAGACCTGAACCTCCGGAAATAAGAATATTTTTCATCTGTATATATATTGATTTTTAATGGTCAGATGGAATCTCACATCATTATAATCATCCTAGTGTGTGGTGAATATGAGATGCTCGATTTCATAATTGGGTGATTTGTATTTAGATAACCCGATAACATACAAATAAGTTGGCCTTCTCTGAATGATATAAGGTTATATATGCCTCATTAAATTCAATATCTATTCCTAATTTGGCCTAACTATTTGAAAAACCTAGTTTGAACAGCGCTTCTATTTTTCGATACGTATTACTTTGGATCGTTTTAGGCCTCTTAGTTGGCTTACTTTCTGGCGCTGCATCTGCCATTTTTCTTATTACTTTGAATTGGGCTACAGATTATCGTGAGTCGCACCTTTGGATCATCGCTTTACTGCCCATTGCAGGTTTTGTGATCGGATGGAGTTACTACCGATACGGGGAAAATTCGGTGAAAGGAAACAATCTTTTGCTTGATGAACTCTACAAAACAGAAAAGCCAATTCCGCTCAGAATGACTCCATTAGTCCTCTTTGGAACGATTTTGACACATTTATTCGGTGGATCAGCAGGTCGTGAGGGTACGGCTGTGCAAATGGGCGGCTCTCTGGCAGATCAACTTACAAAATATTTTAAACTTCATTCCGAGGACCGTAGGATTATCTTAATTGCCGGAGTTGCAGGTGGATTTGCTTCTGTATTTGGAACTCCGTTGGCAGGAGCAATTTTTGCCTTAGAATGGATGCAACACCGTAAAATCAGATGGAAATCGCTGTTTCCAGCCCTTTGGACAGCTTTGGTCGCCAATTGGGTCTGTGCGTCGCTTTTTGGCGTAGGACATACGCATTATTTGGTAGATCTCGTACCTCCGCACACTTTAGTCAACCTACTTTGGATCATTCCTGCTGGAATTGCCTTTGGGTTGTCAGGGAGATTATTTGCCCAAAGCACTCATTTTTTTTCTCATCAATTTTCCAAGCACATCACTTACCCTCCACTTCGTCCGGTCATAGGCGGACTGTTGATTGCGGCATTTGTATACATTTCGGACAGTACGACTTATATAGGATTAGGCGTTCCGAGGATAGTTGAAGCATTCGAAACACCGCTTCCCTGGTACGATTGGTTGGCAAAAACAGGCCTAACCAGCTTCACGCTAGGAGCTGGATTCAAAGGAGGAGAAGTGACACCTTTATTCTTTACTGGCGCGACGCTTGGCAACGCTCTCGCTACCTGGATCCCGCTTCCGCTAGCTTTACTGGCAGGAATGGGTTTTGTAGGAGTCTTTTCTGGCGCCACCAATACTCCTATGGCTTGCACCGTGATGGGGATGGAACTGTTTGGATACGAATCTGGGATATTTTTGGGTATTGCCTGCCTGATCGCGTATCTTTTCAGCGGGAGATCAAGCATTTATTCTTCACAAAATCTGGATAAGAAATTCCACTTATATCCTGCAGAAGGGATATTTACGTTTTCGCGAAATTCATCAAAAAAGAATGATTGATATTGCTTTAAAGCCTATATCCAGCCCATGAAACTTAAGCTGAAAATCTTTACTAACCCTGATCGCAATATCCTCTTTTTGAAAAAGGTGATAAAGGTGCAGGAAAAAGTAGTTCAGGTTAGTAGTATTCTCGCCTTTGGAATCTTACTTTTTCATTTGGGCTATTCTATTGATCCTCAAGATCAAGTTGCTACCTCTACTCTTTTCAACATTTCGCTGATCTTGATTGGAATAGGATACTTTGTTAAAGTACTATTAGTAGAAAAATCCATCATTCCTGCCAGAGTAATTCTCGAATTGCTCCTTTCACTCATTCTAATCATAACAGCCTTGATTCGTTGGAACCTGCTGGGAGATGAAATGACCCGACTGGTTTTAGATTTCACTGCGCATTATCACCTCATAAATGGATTAGTGATCGTTCTGTTCTTTATAGAACTCAGCAAATTTAGCCTAACGGTAAATGAGCTCAAACTCAGTCCCTCACTGGTTTTTATCTTGTCTTTTGTCATACTTATACTTGTTGGTGCAGGGTTATTGAGCCTACCTGAAGCGACTACAAGAGACATTAGTTTTATAGATGCACTTTTTACCTCCACTTCGGCCGTATGTGTTACTGGATTAATTGTGCTAGATACAGCGAAGGATTTTACCTTTTTCGGTCAGGTCGTTATTATGATTTTGTTCCAAATTGGCGGACTTGGAATCATGGTCTTCACGAGTTTCTTCGGCTTCTTCTTCAAGGGAAGTTATTCCATAGAAAACAGACTTTTTATTCGTGATTATATCAATGAAAACAATGTAAATGAGATTTATACGACCTTATTTAAGATCATCTCTTTTACCGTTTTAGTGGAAGGGATTTGTGCAGTTATGATTTATCATTTTACAGATGCCGCGGAATTCTCAGGTAAAGGAGACCAATTGTTTTTCGCGCTTTTCCATGCGATTTCTGCGTTTTGTAATGCAGGATTCTCCACGCTCAGTAGTGGATTGTATCAAGAGGGTTTCCGAGAAGCTTACAATATGCATTTAGTGATTGCCTTGGCAATTGTGTTGGGAGGAATCGGCTTTCCAGTCGTTTTGAACTACTATTCCTACGTGAAGCATCTAGTAGTCGGATATTCTAAAAGCGTGTTAGGAATAGAGAAATACCGACATACCCCACGAGTCTCGAGCGTCAATACACGATTAGTAGTTTATACTACAGGAATTCTTCTAGCTGTTGGAATGGTCGTATATGCCATATCCGAGCAAGATGCTACGCTTAAAGGTCTGAGTACCTATGGTAAGTTTGTCACAACCGTTTTTGGCGCAGTGACACCACGTACTGCAGGATTCAATACCGTGGACATGCGGGAATTAGCTGTTCCAACTATCTTAGTTTATCTCTTTCTAATGTGGATTGGTGCATCTCCGGGGTCTACAGGCGGGGGACTAAAGACCAGTACGTTTGCAGTGGCGATGCTCAACACATTTAGTATTGCATCGGGTAAAACCAGAGTGGAAGTCTTCAGAAGACAAATCACCAATGAAACACTAAAGAAAGCTTTTGCGGTAATTTCCCTTTCTGTGTTGGTCATGGGGCTTGGAGTCTTTTTCCTTATGGTTTTTGACCCTAAGCTTCCCATGATAGACGTGGCATTCGAGGTGTTCAGTGCCTTCTCTACAGTAGGACTTACACTGGGTATCACTCCTCAATTAAGCTTGGGTAGCAAACTTGTGCTAATGGCTATCATGCTCATCGGAAGGGTAGGAACACTAACAATACTAGTTGCTATCGTCAGAAAAATCGGTGAGCAGCGTTACAAGTACCCCGAGGAAACCGTCTTTATAACTTAATTTTAAAACGCAGGAAATGAGCATGGTTAATAAATATCAGCCGGGCTATTTCAAGTGATCATTATTAATCAGCTACATATTTATGAAATCGAGCATGACTAGAAAGTCACACACTGGGATGATTGTAATCCATGCGAGATTCCATATGGCCTTTAAGAAAAAATTATAATCATATGAAATATATCATCGTAGGCATAGGCAATTTTGGGGGCTATCTGGCAAAGCGTCTAACGAATCTTGGACACGAAGTAATTGGCGTAGACACTAGCGAAAGCAGAATAGAAATGATCAAGGACAGCATCACTCATTCAATTGTAATGGATGCTACAGATCAGGCTGCGGTGAAGAACCTGCCTTTGAAGGATACCGACGTCGTGATTATCGCGATAGGTGAAGATATAGGTGCATCTATTATGAGTACTGCTATTTTCAAGCAACTTAAATCAAAACGAATTATCGCCAGAGCGATCAATGACCTCCATGAAACGGTGATCCAGGCCATAGGCGTGGATGAAATCATCCATCCCGAGGAAGAGACTGCAGATCGTCTATCAAAGCGCTTGGAGATGAAAGGCGTATTGGATTCCTTAGAGATCTCGGATGAATATAATATTGTGGAAGTGAAAGTGCCCAAACGCTATTTGGAAATGACCGTGGCTGAAGCCGACATTCGAAAAGAATACTACTTAAATATTCTGACAGTAATAAAAATAGAGCAAAAGAAGAATCTCCTAGGCATAAATACGCCACACAAAAATGTGATTGGTGTAGTTACACCAGATTACAAGTTTGCCCCTGAAGATATTTTACTGCTTTTCGGAAAAATCAAAAACATACAGGATTTCTTGCATTTAGGAGATTAGAACAGTTTTTCTCCGCAGTTTTTGCAGTAATTATCCGTCAAAGGAAGCGGACTAAATCTGCATTTTGGGCAGCTTTTATCTCCCATCGCCTTTTCATCTTTTCTCTTTTGCGAAGCCATCTCAGAAGATACAATCCCGGTAGGCACGGCAATAATCGCATAGCCAAGGAGCATGATAAGTGAAGAAAGTAACTGTCCCAAAGGAGTCACTGGGTAGATATCACCAAAACCTACCGTAGTCAGGGTCACGATAGCCCAATACATACCGATAGGAATACTGGTAAATCCATGCTCTGGACCTTCAATAATAAACATGCAAGTGCCCATTATCAATACTATAGTCACCACAAAACCTATAAATATCAAAATCTTATGAGAACTCGATCTTAAGGATTTGGTCAAATATTCTGCCTCCGACACGTAGCGCCCAAGCTTCAAGATTCGAATCACTCTCAAAAGACGTAATGCTCTCACCACTGTGAACAATTGGGAATTGAGCACAAAGAAGCTGAGGTAGGTGGGTAAAATTGCCAGCAAATCTACCATCCCAAAAAAGCTGAAAATATAGCCACTCGGTTTCCTGGAAAGCCAAATCCTTAATGCATATTCTAAAGTAAAAAGGATGGTAAAAACCCACTCTAAAATGAATAGTAATTCACCGTATTGAGCTCTAATACTAGCAACTGAATCTAATATTGCAACAAAAATACTTCCGAAGATCATGGCCAAGACCACAATATCGAAGGTCTTCGACGCCCAATCGTCAGATTCAAATACTATATGAGCTAGCCGCTTTTTTGAAATTGCCATGAGGAAATTTAGAAAAATTTATATGCCGAAACCAAACCTAGTCCAAGTAATATACCCGTTTCACACGAGTACTAATATTAGTTAGCAATTCATAAGGGATGGTTCCAATCTGATCCGCAAGTTCCTTCAATGAGATTTTCTCACCATAGATGATAGCTTCATCTCCTGCCTTCACTTCCATTCCGCTGACGTCCACCATGCACATATCCATGCATACATTTCCGATGATAGAAGCCTTCTGTCCATTGATCAGTACATAGCCTTTTCCATTACTGAATCTGCGGTCATAACCGTCTGCATAACCTATGGCCAGTGTGGCAATTTTACCACCTGTAGATAAAACCCCCTTTCGGGAATAGCCTATAGTTTCTCCTGCTTCAAGTTCTTTTACCTGAGAAATAGTTGTTTTCAGTGTACTGATTGCTCTGAGCGCCAAGTCATGTTTTCCTGTCACTTCTACGCCATAAAGACCAATTCCCAGTCTTACCATGTCGAATTGAAATTCCGGAAAAGCTACTATTCCAGCAGAATTAAGCGCGTGAACAAGTGGCTTGTAGGAAAGAATATCGATTACTCCATTCTTCATTTCTTCGAAATCCTTCAGCTGACTTAGAGAAAATTCTCTATGAATATCCTCATCAGCACCAACCAAGTGAGTGTAAATGGAAGCTATTTCCAATTGTGGATTTGACTGAATTAAGCTTTTCAACTTGTCCAACTGCTTTCTGTCGAAACCCAACCTGTGCATTCCTGTATCCATATCAAGATGGATTCTCATAGTTGTACCATGAACGGTGCACCAAGAAGCAAGGCTCTCGAAAAATTCCGGGCTGAAAACTACTGGCTCCAGATCAAACTCACTGCAAAGGCCAAAGGATTCCTGCATGGCATTGAGCACCATTATTGGAAGCTTGATTCCTTGCTTTCGCAAAGCTACTCCCTCGTCAGAAAAAGCGACACCCAAGTAGTTCGCGCCCATCGTCTGGATTTGATTGGCTATTTCCACCGCTCCTCCTCCGTAGGCAAAAGCCTTCACCATCACCATCACTTTGGTTTTGGGTGAAATCAGCTTTTTGTAGAAATTATAATTGTGCGTAAGCGCATTAAGATTGATTTCTAGCGTGGTACCATGGATTCTCTGCTGAAGTCTATTGACCACTTCTTCAAACCCAAATACACGAGCGCCAGTGATCAAGATCATGTCATTTGCAAAAGTCTCAGGATCTAGATTAGTCAAAAGCTCTTCAGTAGAACTGAAGCCTGTGAAAGCTTCAGGAAATTCCTGCTCCAAAAAGAATATCTCCTTTCCTACGCCAAACAGCAGATCAAACTGATATTTCTTGATCAGCTCCGCCACTTCTTCATAGATTTTCTCAGGCGAACCTTGCTGCAGCAAATCAGACAAAATCAGGATTTTTCTACGCTTCGGTCTTTGCTGATGCATAAAGTCCAACGCTACTTTCAGCCCAGCCAAGTCGTTATTATAGGTATCATCGATCAATAAAGAGTCGTTGATACCTGGCTTCAGTGTAAGTCGCATATCTACAGACTTCAGGTGTAGTATTCCTTCTTGGATGGACTCTGCACTTAGTCCCAAAGTCATCGCCGCTACGATCACATGAGTGATGTTTTCCAATGAAGCCACATCTGTAAATGGCACCTGAAAAGTATGCGTGCTGAGATCTGATTTCATCAGAATTAGTCGAGATGCATTCCCTTTTACTTTCACTGATCTGGTAAATTCAGCTCCAGCTCGATAGGACCAACCGACGAGTTTATCCATCGGAAACAGAGCTTCTATTCGCTCAGAAACATGCTTTTGATCTTTGCAGTAAATCAAGAAATTCGACCCCGAAAAAAGCGAAAGCTTCACTTCTAACTTAGATTCTAGGCTTTCAAACCCCTCTTGATGTGCAGTTCCGAGATTTGTAAATATTCCCAGATTCGGTTTGATCATTTCTTCCAAAGCGGACATTTCTCCAGCTTTAGAGATACCTGCTTCCAGAATTGCTACTTGATGATAACGTTCAATTCCAAATATCGACAGTGGAACACCAACTTGGGAGTTATAACTTTTCGGGCTTTTGGCTACAGCGTATTTCTGTCCCAAAATCTGCCCTAGCCATTCCTTAACGATGGTTTTACCATTACTCCCTGCTATGCTGACAACGGGATTTGTGAACAGAGATCGTTGGAATTTAGCCAAAAGCTGCAAGGCTCTCCGCGTATCTGAAACTTTGATAAAACAAAGATCGGGAGCGACCAGCTCATCATAATCGTTATGAACCAAGAACGTCTTTACTCCTAGATCTGCTAGTTGAGGGATAAAAGCTTGGCCATCCGCTTTTGCCCCTCTCAGAGCCACAAAAAGTGTTTTATCAGGATGAAGAATTTGTCTCGAATCAATGGCAATTTGAGAAATCAACAACTCATTACTTTGATTGATAATCCTTCCCTCTACAATTTCAGCGATTTTCTTTTGACTAATTTCCTGAAACATCTTGTTTCGATTTTTTCTGTTTTTTCTTGAAGAATACCTGTTTAATCCACTTAGGAAGGAAAAATGCTCCTAATATCAAATATGGATAGTAGGAAAGTAACCTCCACAAAATACTTGTAGGCAAGGTGTAGCTAGTCAAGAATTGTGCGAAAAACTCTCCAAAGAAAAACTCTGCTGTTCCACTACTTCCTGGAGTAGGGGAGATCATCATCACGATCCACATGATCACTTGACGTGCAAATACGATCACATTTTCTTCAAAATTCAGCGGGACGAAGGCAGAAATAAGTGCATTTAGCATCAGATATCTGGAGCTCCAGATGAAGATCGTCGCTATGATAATTGGCCACCAATAATTCCACTTTTTACCCGAAAGTTCTTTGGACGCTTCAATAATCTGATCGCCATATTCCTGTGCATCATGCTTCCATTTGCGAAGCCATTTGATCGAAAAGATCTTAATCAATACCCATTTAAAAACCCGTGGGCGATAAAATAAGGCTGCGGCCATCACCAAGCTATACCCAGCATATAAACTATAACTAACCCAGAAAATAGCTTCAAGGCTATTCTTTAGACTAGACTCGAGGACTTTACTATCTGGGAATATATTGCCTTGTGCGAAAAACAAAATAATAGGTGCTCCAATCACAAAAAACAGATTGTCCAATATCGCCGTGACCATCACATAAGCAATAGCT
>TARA_R110002074_G_scaffold118055_3_pt1 | contig 18838 bp, 7 predicted proteins | sample TARA_R110002074 | Tara Oceans TARA_R110002074 (sample SAMEA4397215) | marine metagenome | biome: Polar Biome; feature: [MIX] marine epipelagic wind mixed layer (ENVO:01000061); material: water (ENVO:00002006), including particulate matter (ENVO:01000060) such as... | depth 10-100 m | reverse complement strand
TCTTTATAAATAAAACAATATGACTTTAAACGAAATAGTTTACAACATTAAAAACTTATCTGAAGGTGGTTACACCACTGATGACAGTAAGTTAAGTACCCGTCAAATAAAGGCGTGGGTAAATTACCATAGACTAAATCTATTAGAGGCTTATACAAATAACGGAAAGAGCATCCCACAGGGCGCTACTCAAAATTTAGGTACATTCACAACACCAGATGAGGGATCGTTCCTTACGCTACCTAAAATAGCTTCTTACGGAGACACTAGAGGAATAACAAGCGTTACATCTGTAGATGGCAATATGATATTTGCTAGAACAACTCAAGATAAAATTGCGTTTCAAGAGCATAGTAGGTTTACGGCTGTAATGCCTAAATTCTTTTTAGAAGAAGGAACTAAGCTATACTTTACTGGATCAGGTGGAGGAGAGCAAGTAAAAATAGTTGGTGTAGTAGAAGATCCTAGCTCTGTATCTAATTGGGGAGGAGATGACTCTGAATATCCATTACCATCACAACTTGTTAGTCCGCTAATTGAAGCAATTGCTAAGGTTGAGTTAAACCTTACAATTAAAACTCCAGGAGATTTAATTAACAATGAAATGGAGGGAGATAGAGAAGCGCAAGCGGGATCTAAATAATGTCGTATACAAAATACAAAGATATTCATAAAGCAATATCTGATAGAGTAAGAGTAAAAGCTAATGGTAGGAAAAAAACTAAAGCTATACCTTACTCTTTGTTTTTTAAAATAGTTACTAAATTTTTTGAAATACTTGCTAGAGATTTAATTGTAAGGCAACAGAGAATTTCACTACCTTTGAATTTAGGTTATTTAATATTAGAAAAAAAGGAGCATACACGTGCTTTTCATATTAGAAAAGATGTCGTAGAGTCTAAGAAACAAGGCTTTACAGTAAGATACAAAGTACCTATATTGGATGATTATTATTATAGGATAAAATGGAATAAAAAACTTAAAGATACATTTAGGTGTAAGTTATATCCAGCAAAAAAGGTTCGAGAACTAATAAAAAATAATTACAATGCAAGTTAGTGTAAAAAGAATAATAGGTAATGTTGCTAGAAACTTAGGGTTAAATAATCCTTCTGAGCACTTAGAGTCATTTATTGAATGGGCTTTTGAAGCTGAACAAAAAATTGGTAGCTTTAGTACTTTTACAGATAAAGAAGCTGATCTAGTAGTGTCTGCAAGTAAGTCTTTACTTCCTTCTGATATGATAAAATTAATAGACGTAAAAGGCAATTCATTTATGGAGCCTACTCAGAAAACATTTAAAGGTGATTCTACTGGTGATAAATACTGGATTGTTGGTTCTTATATACATTTTAGTGGTGTTTCAAGTGGTACTGTAAGGATTGCTTACAAAGCCTTGAACACAGACGAAGAAGGGTTTCCTACTATTAAAGAAGGTCACGAAGATGCTGTTGCTCAATACATAATGTGGAGACACAAATCTATAGAGTATTATAATGGTAAAATTGCACGATATATAGTTCAAGATTTAGAGAAAAGATGGTACTGGCTTTGTGGTCAAGCAAGAGGTAGTGATAACTTACCTTCTGAAGCTGAAATGAAAAATATAGCAGGTTACTGGAATACTTTAATAGCTGAAAGAGAATAGTTATGGCAGAGCAATCGAAACCCAACACCTTTACTGGTGGAATGAAAACGGACTTAGATCCTTCATATCAACCTAAAGACTCTTACTTTACAGGGTTAAATATTCGTGTTGTAACAAACGGAGATAATTCTTATTCTTTAGAGAATATTCAAGGACCTAAAAAAGAGTGGGATTTAAATGTTTACAGCGATGGCGTGTATTATTCTGGCACATCCAGGTATGTTATTCATGGAGCTATAGTTGTAGATGATTACATTATAACTATAGAAGGCAAGAAGACAGCCTCTAATAAGAATTGGAAGATAAGAAAATATGCAGTAAACCATTTAGGGGATCTTAGTCTAGACGGCTCAACAGATACGCAACTTTGGAGTGGAGCAGGATTGTTCAGCGATAATGCTGGAGAAATAGAAATGGAGGTTGCGGTAGAAACAGAAACAATACATAGAGTTTATTGCACAGATGGTATTACAAGTTTAAAATCAATAAACGTAAAGGAGGTAATAACCAATAATGATGTAACGGATTTTACGGCATTTAAACCTGATGTAAGTATTGAAGCAGAACTGTCTAACTATGACGATAAAGGAGGTCAATTAAGTTTTGGCTCATATAGCTATGTTTACAGACTGGCATCTAAAAATCAATCAAATTGGTCTGACTGGTCACCAATAAGTACTCCTGTAAATGTTATAAAAGGAAGCTTAAGTAATCAAGATTCTTTAACGTTATTAGGTGAAACATCTGCAGAAACATCTGCATCAAAAATAACTGTAAACATAACAGACATACCAACAGAATACGAGATAATACAAGTAGCTGCTATACATTATGTTTCTAACCTAGCGTCTACGGTGTCTATAGTAGAGGATGGAGACTTAAATGGAACAACTTATAGCTTTGTACATAGTGGGTTTGAAACTGAAGTAGCAATAAGCGGAGGTGTAGCTGGCGTATTGATAAGTAATTTAACTTGGGATTCATGTAAAACATTAGCTCAAAAAGATAATAAGTTATACGCTGGTAATTTAACTAGTTCTTTAATGGACTTAGATTTATCTAGTTACAGGGTCAAGTCTTATAAGTGGACTGACAGCGGTAGTGCTTGGGTTCCTGAAGCGCACACAGAAATTCATAACCCTCATAGACATTACAACGGAAGCGGAGGTAACTCTAGTTATAGCGTTTCTAATGATGCTACCGATAAGAGTATATACAAGTTTATAAATAATAACTATGGAAATTATGCATCGCCTGTACTTGTCTTAGGCGCAGAAACACCTGGGTATTCTGCTGGTGGATATGGATTTAGAATAACTTTTTCGCAAGAAGAATACACTATAGATAATAAGTGGGGTGACGTTGTAGAGGGTGTACAAGAAACAGGATTATCAAATCAATCAGGAGCTGGAGGAGTAGACTATGGAGTAAACTTTAAGTCTAGGCCATATAAAGTTGATAATACTGAAAATGATGCTAATTGGCTTGGAGGAAAGCCAGGACCGTCTAATCCAAAATGGGATAGTACATACCGAGGATTTAAAAGAGGTGAGTGTTATAGATTTGGAATAGTTTGTTTTGACTTAAAAGGAGTTCCAGGATTTGTTCATCATTTAGGTGATATAAAAATGCCTGATACAATGGATCCTAATCATCGTACACTAGCTCCTTATGGTGATTCTAGTATACCTTATAGTAACTCCCTAATAACTGGTTCAACTACGTGGGGTGCTCAGAATCAATTAGGCAAAAGTTGGATACCTGTTATTTCAGCTGGAGCTAGATCAAGCAATACTATTGGTGCGGCTTTAATTCCTAGGATAGAAGTTAGACTGCCTAGCTCTATTACTGATACCATATCTGGATATAAAATTGTTCGTGTAGAAATGAATGATGACGACAGAATAATAATAACTCAAGGGCTGTTGAATAGTGTTGTAACTTATGAGGATAGCTCAAACACTAATGCGGAGATGAGAAATAAAACAGGTGTAGGATATACGCCTCATCTTCTTAGAAAATCAGATAATAACGGCACAAACTCAACTGGTTACGGTGGAAATATTGCTCAACATGGATATACACTTGACACTCCAGATTGTACTTTAGGCGCAAAAAACATCTCTTACGGTCAAGGCTTTGATTTAAAGATATTATATCCAGTAGAGATGGATATGGCAAAAGCTTTGTATTATCAAGACAACATGCTTTCTAGTTTGCCTGCTCAACAACAAAACATTACAGGTACTGGGAAGCAAGCCATTTGGTCATACAATAATCAATACACACAAACAGCAGTAGCTAATACAGCAAGGTTACTGCAATATGTAAGCGCTAATAAATTTGGAACTCAATTCTACGAGGGGGTTACTCCAACAACAGGATTAGGTGGAGGTTTGATATTAGATTTTAACGGATGCTATCATTCTTATAAATATAGACCTCCAGGAGTATGGGAGGAATTGAGTAAGCATAGGTCTACTAATAATGAGATATTACTTAATGGTGTAACTAGACCAATAAAATACTCAAAAACAATTACACAACTAGAAGAGGTAAGCACTTCAGATAGTGGAATGTCAAAAACGTTTAGGAACGCAGCTGCGCATAATCAGTCGAGAACTTTTTATGATGCTTTATATGCCAATGCTGGCATGTTACATAGTGGTGGAGTAGAAGACGCTGGTCATAGACTACCAGGTGCTACTACAATTTTTATTTCTGTTGAACCAGAAAACCTGCCATTACCTTGTGCTATAAAGGTAGATAATGCGGAGTCAGATTATATTCCAGATGAGCATTGGTTTGGTCATTGTAATGACATAGTTTCTAGTTCAGGTAAAAGTTATATGTTTAATAGCTCTAAGTGGATATGTGAAATAATAAGAGATACAAGCGCTGGTTTTGAGCAGTTTGGAGGGACTAGTGATGGTTCTATTAGGCAAAATAGATTTATATCATCGTCAAAGTTTATAAAAAAGGATACAACAAATTTTTTAATTACTGGAGGAGATGTATTTGTAGACTATTATACTCAAGGAAAAACAATGCAAACAGGGGTGACAAGTGTAGGGGCTTATGGTCAGTCATTTGTAACAGAAAGCTTTGTTAATCCAAGCTTAAGGTCTGGAGTATTTCTTGGTTCATCAGATGCTGTTAGTTTTAATGTAGAAGATAATTACACATACAATACTGCTTACATTCAGAGTAATAACCTAAAAGGGTATGTAGCTAAACCAAACGACTTTAGTTCTAATGATTATTTTAAATCAAAGGTAGCTGCGTCTTCAGTAAAATTAACAGGCGAACCATTTGATGCTTGGAGCGTTTTTCCTGCTAATGACTTTATAGAGCTAAACCTTTCTGAAGGTAAAATAACAGACTTGGTAAATTATAGAAACCAAATATATACTATACAGGATTCAGGTGTTGCGCTGTTGTCTATAAACCCAAGGACTTTAATTACAGGAGAAGGAGCTGGTGCAGATATACAAGTAGTTTCTGGAACGGGTACTGCGATAGAAAGATATGATTATTTAACTACTCAATACGGTTCTCAGCACTACAATAAAACTTCAGTTACACCAACTGGTGCTTACTTTTTAGATGTAGAAAATAATGAATTATTAAAACTCAGCGAAAAAGAAATCAATCCAGTATCTTTAACAAACTCATACAAAGGTTATATATCAGGAATAACTAAAAACCAAAATATACCATCAAGCGAAAATGGTAATATTGGTAGTTTAACTAAAGGAATATTTTCAGGATATGACAATGAATTTAGGGAGTCTCACTTTACAATAGTAAACAATAGTAATGAAAAAAATAGTTTTGTAATCTCTGATTTAGATGGAAAACTTGTTAGTAAGCTAGAGTTATTGAGTGACCACACAACTACAGTAGTTGGTACTATATTTTTTAAGAAATACGTATCATATAAAAATAGATTATTTGGTGTGAGTCATGAAACCACAACAAATGACAATGATCAAATATACTTACTTAATTCAGGTGTATATCAACACTTTGATGTTGGAGTTGTAATAAATGACAGCCCTACAATAAATAAGATATTTGACACGTCAGAAATAATTAGTAATGTAACAAACACAACAGATACATTTACATCTCACACCTTATCGGACTCTACTGGTAGTGATGCTATAGCAGGTTCTAACGAGAGAATTAGAGAGGGTATTCATAGGGTTTCATTAAGAGGCGCAGCTACGAGTAGAGCTAGAGGGAGCTGGTTAAAACATACGATAGCTTATAGTCAGGTTTTATCAAGCACTAGCATAGATGCTTCTGTTGACAAAAAATTCAATATATTTGCAGTAAACACAAGATTTAGACAATCAAGATAGTATGAATAATCCACAGGTAAATATATTTAAAAATCAGTATGGCTCTGATTCTACAGCACTAACTGCTATTCAGGATTTTGTTAATAACAAAAAAAGCGATATAGATAAGTATAACCTTGCTAAGAATAAAAAACTTAATTCGGCAAACCTATTAAATTCCCAGAACAAAGTTGCAACTGCAAATTTTAAAAGCGATAATTCAGATAGATTTGGTGGGATGTTTGGGGATAGCGCAGCATTTGCTTTTACTAATAAAGAAAAGTTAAAAGGTAAGTTTGACTCAATGAAGGCGGCTAACCCTAAAATGACTGATGAAGATATATGGTCTAAGCTTACATCTGATCAAAAAGCAGCTACAACTTCGACTGTAAATACTGCAGCTTTAGTTGTCAATACTGCAGCAGAGGTTTTACCATGGGGAAAAGATGGGGAAACCTTAGCTGACGATGTGGTAGCTAATAGTACTATAAAGGGAGCTACAACTGGAGCTCAAATAGGAGTTAAAGCAGGCCCTTTGGGTGCGGTTGTTGGCGCTATCGGTGGTGGAATATATGGTGCTGCTACTGGAGAGCAAAAGAGAAAAGAAGAAGTGGCTGAAGACTTAAAGGTGTCTACAACAGAAGCAGTAGCTTCTCAAATGGGAACAAACTTAAATCAATCCCAAAATTCAGTAAATGATTTTAATGCAGGTCAAAATGCAGCGAGTGGTTTTTACGGACCATCACAAGGTTCTGGATCAGGAATGTATGGGGTAGAGCAAATTGATAATTTTATAAAAACAAACAGATAATGAGTTTACCATCTATACCAGTACCAGCGAAAGGACAAAGCCCTGCTTATTTAACTCCTGCACAAACTAAAAAAAATAGAGCTTTATTTTTAAAAGAAAAAGGTGTTAATGATAAGATAAATAAACTAGCCTCTAAATTAGGCATTAGCCCTGATGAAATCTTACAGGCTCTTGAAAAAGAAACTGGAGGTAGTTTTTCTCCTCAACAAAAAAATTTAGGAGGAGGAGCAGCTGTAGGGTTAATACAGTTTTTAGGAACAGATGGTGATGTAGGCAAGGGAGGTAAAACTATAAACGGTAAGTTTTATAAAAGCTCAGACTTAGAGGCTATGTCAACTCTTGATCAATTAGATGTTGTTGGAGAATATTTTCAAGAAAATTTTATTGCAAAAAAAGGTAAACCAGGTCAGTTGTATTTAAGTATTGCTGCTCCGTCAAAAGTAGGTCAAGATCCAAATTCTATTGGTTATGCTGCTGGAAGTAAAGAGGCTGCAGCTAATCCAAAATGGCAAGAGGCTGATGGCTCAGTTACCTTGCAATCTATAATGGATTTTGGAGGTAAGCCTGAGTTTTCAAAATACACTCCTTCTGACGCTAACACTCCAGCTTCAGGGCCAGAAGATTCAGGTGATGCTTCACCTATAGTCAATGATGACTACGAAGTGCCAGTAACTGATTTAGATAGGGAAAAACAAAAAACAAGTGATGGTATTAGGCTAATTAAAAAAAGTAAACTATTTCATCAGTCATTTAAAAATACAAGACTATCTGAAGAGGATGCAGAAAAAATAGACAACGCTTTAGTTGCTTACTTACAGGATTTTAACGAAACACTACCTGCGTCTGGATTTGGAAATAGAGATAAAAATTTAGGAAAGAAAGGTTCTGGCTTTCATAAAAAATATGCTGAAGGTTTAAACTCTTTAGGTGCTGAACTTACAGAAGGTTTAAATCGAGATGATATTGCAGACTGGGGTAAGATGGCTGCCATCAGAAGAAGGATACAAGCAAATGGTAAAACAGAAGAATTTGCCAAAAAAGCTTTAGGCGATGATTTTGGTGGTTGGGGTACAATGGATAAATCTCTTGAGTATGTAATGACTGAAAGAGGTGAGTTTGATTGGAGTTTTGGTAGCTATCATGATAATGAAAAGCTAGCAGATCATTTTACTGTACCAAAAAAATTAAGGCTTGAGTTAAACACTAATACTTATGTGCAAGATTTAAGTAAGAGACTTGTACATCCTAACGAAGTTTTTGATAGTAAAGATAAAAACCCATTACTTCAAATGCCTATTTTTGCGTTTCCTAATAGAGACATTGCAAGGAAAATGACTCGTAAGAATCAAGAATCATTTAGCTTAAAGTATATTTCAGACGCTGAACAAGTAGAAGCTGAATTAAATAATAGCGCAGATGACGTTGATGCATTAGTTGAAAATGTAGTTGCAGCAAAAACGGATGAGTCTTTAAAAAGCATAACAATAAAGCCTACAGAGTTTGATTTTGAAGATGGGCAAATCCCTAAGTCTACTCTTGTAAAGCCTGAAGCTCCTAAAGATCCTAAAGGTACTGGTGGCGGTGGAAATGATGAGGAAAGCCTTCAAGGTTTAGAAGAATCATTTTTAGATAAAATTGGTGGTGTAAGCTCCTTAATAGGTATAGCTACTGGAGCTATTGGCTTGGGTGCTGCATTAAAAGATGTTGATATACCTAAAGATCCAAAGCTAGGACCTGCATTTCAGCAAAGATTAGAAGAATCTAAAAACTTAGCCAGACAGGGATTAACCCCTAGTGAATTAGCTAAGGCTCATAACGAGCTTGACTCATCTTACTCTACTGGTATTAATAATATAGTTAGAGGATCTGCTGGAAATAGAGCTCAATTTATGGCTGGACTTGGAGGACTTGACGTTGCTCGTCAATCTGCCCTTATGGATATATCTGTAGCTGACGCTCAAATGCAAAGAGAGAATCAAAATAAGTACGATAAGTTAATGACCTACAACGCTCAATATGAGGCTGGTAGAGAATCTAGATACTTAGATAGAAAATACCAAGTAGAGCAAGCTAACAAGAAAGCAGGAGCTGCGCTGGCAGGAGCTGCATTATCGTCTGTTAATGAGGCTATAGGTGATCGCCAACTTAATCAGATGAGAAAGATACAGACTGAAAAGATGATGCGTGACATGGGTTATACAACTAACTCTAAGGGTAATTCTGGTCAAGAAAAGTTTGGTGAAGGAGCTTTAGAGGGTGTTAAAGAAGTGACATCTTCCTTGCTAGCTTCAGGAGCTAACTTTACTTCATCTATACTTGACGGAGCAAAGAATTTATTACAGCAAGGTCAAGCAAAAAATCAAAGAAGAAAAGAAGATAAGCTTAATTTAGATGTTGAAAATACTTTGCCATACCAGAACGGAATGGCAAACATGGACTCAATAGACCTTTTTAGTTCTAAAAATAAAACTCAAGAAGAATTAGATTTTGAGTTTAATGGACTACCAAATCTAATGGGAAGCGTTAGAAATTCATCTGGATTAATAAATTAAAAAAAACAACATGGCTATAGATTACGGAGGAATGTCTGCACTAACTGAGATCTTTAAAGGATCCTCAGCTGCTAGAAAAAATAGAAGAGCTGAAACAGCTGCGATGCAACAAGAAATGCTTCAGCAAGAAGATAGAGACTTAAAAAACTCTCAACTTATAGCTACAGAAAGCGCTGCAATAGAAAAAGCTAGAGGAAGTTATTTAAAGCTTATAAACAAGCAGCCTCACATGGTTGATTATACTAATAATTTTTTTAATGAAAAGCAAGAAGATCTTAAAGGGGTTTTAAAATCTTACAATGGTAGCTATACTAAAGCCATGACTAGCGGTAAGGTTTTAGACATGAGAAACTCTATGCTTAGTGCTTTCAAGGAATCAGATAAGTTTCAATCAGCAGAAAGATCTGCCTCACAACTTGCGTTGTTTGATGCTTACACTAACAAAGCAGAAACTCAAAATCTTATATCAAAAAAAGATTTAGACCGTAGAGCTCAGTTTTTAAGAGATGGTAACGGAGAATTTCAAATGGGTGCTTTAAGGTCTGAGTACGACATACAAAGCGCAGATGAAATTTACGAAGGAAACAAGCAAGACTTTGAGGTTATATTTAACGAGCAATACGATAAAGTTCTTCATAACTATAGAGTAGAAACTGGAGACGATCAAGACTTAACGTATTTAAGGTCTTATGCGGACACTAATTTTAATGGAGATACTCAAGCTGCGTTAATGGATTGGGCTAAGGGAGACATGGGTAAAAAGGGTGCTTACAACCCTAAACTAGAAGGGACTAAAGAGATGCCTATATTTGAGCAAGAAACTCTTATTAGATCTAACATGAATAGAAGTGTTAAGGGTGGCTTAGAAGCTGAAGTAATGATGAACCAAATTATATCTGCTCCTGCCATAAGGCAAATGGGTGTTAGTGATATAGGTATTACTCAGAAAGGAAGCGTTCAACTTTACAGTAAAAAGGTATTTACACACGCAATGCCTCAAGCTCTTAATGTTATAAAAAATCAATCAATACCTAATGGTATTAAGGATAATGGTGATGGTTCTTTTGATTTTGAAAACATAAATGGAATGTACGATGCTGACGGATCTTTTGTTGATGGAGTTGAGGCTATGGATAATCATAGTAATATGAAGTTTTCTGGAATGCACTTAGCTAGTAAGGCTATAATTCAAATTGATAATGGTGACGGAACGTTTACAGAAAAAAGTCAATTAATAGGAAACTCAAGAGATAAAGACATTAGAGCTTCTATAAAAAAGCAGTACGGAGAAAACTTTTCAGAAATGAGGATAGTTCCAACTTTTGTAGGAACTTTTGAGCACAACAATTCTTTAGGTGGAGGATTTGACAGTATGAGGTGGTGGGATAAGCAATTGCACGTGGAGGTAGATCCTAATGGAATGAATCTTGAAAAAATGATTTCAGATACTGGTCAGGAAGATAATATGAAAAAGAGTAGAGCTTCTGATGTAGACTACATGGATGTTTCTGGTAATACTGAAAAAACAGTACTAAATAATGTTGAAAAAATAAACGCTCAAATTACAGCTAAAGCTAATAATAGATATGCTGCACAGACGACTCCAGAAGGGAAGCCTGTTACAATGTCTGTTATAGATACCTACATTTCAGGTTGGAGTAATGTAAATGCTAGTGAGCAAACTAAAAAGAATCAGAATTTATTTACAGGTATTGCCTCTATGGTTGCTGAAAACGCTGAAGGAGACTACCTTACAAACACCAGAAATGCATACACTGCCTTTGATGGGTTAATGAAAGGTACAAACGATACATCAAAGAGATTCCAAAAGGTAGTAGAATCAGGGGATAGAAATAGTATATTTGCCACAATAAATAATTTGTTTGGACTGGACATTCCAGAATCTCAAGCAGAAGAGTTGGCAGTTACTTGGTCTAATTTCAAAAAATAATTACATGTCAGAAAATCTATTAGATTACGCAGATCAATCTTTAATAAATTCAGGTACAGCAGTACAAGAACCTGAACAGCAAGAATTAGGTCAATCACCTATGATTGATAAAGATCAAGCTCAAGATATTGCAAGACAGGCTTCTATCAATAAAATGAATAAAGCTACTAGCCCTATTATTTCTCAAGGAATAGAGGAAGAAAATAGAGCTAAAGAGCAAAATCAAGTTCAAGTAGATCCTGAATTAATATTTGAAGGTAACGCTGAAAAGTTTGGTAAAAGCTTAGTGGCAGGTACGGGTATAGTTGTTAGCGACATAGGTAATATGATAGACTATGCAGCTATGACTATTTTACCTGATGACGTAAGAAAATCTGATACGTTTTTAAAAATAGCAGAAAGACTCCCTTCTTTTTCTGAGTACGGTGACGCATTACAAAACTGGGGTAAAGTAAATCAATCTCCAGGACTAGATGAGTTTACTTTAGATGATATGTTTAAAATGGAGTTTTGGGCAACAGATGTAGCCAAGACTTTGCCTTATATGGCTTCTATGATTATACCTGGTACTCAAGGTGCTGGTATTGCTAGAGGTCTTATGACTGCTGGAGTTAAAAGAGCAGCAAAAAAAGGTTTGTTTGGTTCTGCAAAAAGATTACACAAATTAAGAAATGCACAAAAATCTGCGGCAGCACTAGCTAAAGGCTCAAGCAAGGCTGTTGCTGGAGGAGAGGCTGCTTTAGGCGGTAAAGGATTAATGGGGGCTATAGCTCAAACTAGCGCAGGAGAAGTTGGATTAACTTCTTTTGGTGCTAATTTGGCTGGATTTCTAGGTTCTGGTACGGCAACTACAGCTGTAATTGGAGCAGGTTTAGCAGGTGATGTATATAATAGAGCGTTAGACATGGGCTTAAGTGAAGAGGAGGCGCAAACAGCAGCTCACGGTACTTTTGTAGATAGCTCTAAGTGGTTTTTATTAAACGCAACGTCTTACGGTATACAGTTTGGTGGTCTATCAGGTAAAGCTTTTAAGCATTATAATAAACTGAAAGGTGGAGCAGAATCTGCTAAAGCAATACAAAAAACATTTGGACAAAGATTAAAAAGTCACGCATCTAAAGGTTTGGCTGTAGGTACTTTTGAAGGTACTGAAGAAATGTTTCAGGAAACTTATGAGACTTGGATACAAGATAAAAATTTAGCAGAAGTTAAAGGTGAGGAGTTTATTAGTTACACAGACTTTTTAACGTCAGATGAAAATAGAAAAACTTTAGGTGTTTCATTCGCTGCTGGTTTCCTTATGGGGGGTCGTGGTGGATTTATGGATAGCGTTGCTGAAAACGGAAGACGTATAACTAACAAAAGAAAATTTGTAGACGACACTATAGGTTCATACGATTCTATGAGTGACGCTCAAAAAAAGATTAAAACAGCAGAAATTATAGAAGCGGCAGTTAGAGAAGATAACGTAGATCAGCTAAATGGATTTTTAGATCAAATTACTTCTAAAGGTAAAATATCTTCAGAAGAAAGAGCTGAGTATGATTCTTTGATTACTGAATATTCTGAAATAGCTGCTACATTACCATTTCAAGAAACTCTAAGTGAAGCAGGTCAAATAACTTTATTTAATTTAAAAGTTAAACAAAATCAAAATAATAAAGCTGCAACTAACTTAGAGTCTTTAAAAAATAAAAACATACAAGAAGCTAATGATAATTTAGAAGGCCCTGCCTTAGAAAGTAAACTAGCTCAAATTGAAGGTCAGCATGAGGTTACTATGGGTAATCTTAATAAAGAAATTGAAGAAAATAAAGGTGCTGTATCTAAATTAATAACTGCTAAAAAGAACTCTACATCAGCTAAAAAAATAGATCAAAAAAGAGTTTCAGATATAAATGAATTTGTAAAAACAGAAGAGTACACAAACCTTACTGACGGTGCTAAGACTGATTTACAAATGGAAAGAATTAATCTTAATGAAAAGATTAAAGAAGATTCCTATATTGTAGACGAGGCTGCTGTAATGAGTGAGGTTGAGTTTGAGCAATTTACTAAAGAAGGTGCTGAACAAAAAGCTGTTAAAGATAAACAAGCCGCAGAAGATGTAGGTCAAAAAGCACAAGATGTTGCAGAAAAAGTTGTAGATAAAACTAAAGATGCCGCTGGTAAAGCTACAGATAAAGCTAAGGAAGCTTCTAAAGGTATATTCTCTAAAGCTAAATCTTTAATTGGTAAAACTACAGACTACTTAAAGAAGTTTGTTAGCGATACTAAAACATCACAAGCCATTAAAAAGGTTACTAGACCTATAGATGCGGAGATTCAAAAAATGGTAAATGAGGATGCTTCTGCAGAGCAGATTTCTGAGTTTATCATGTCTAAGGCTACTGACCAGCAAATTAAAGACTCTGGATTAAATAAAGATGAGTTTAAGGCTTATGTAGACGGTCTTGGTAAAACTTTCACTAAACTAAGTACTGAAGAATCTTTAGGTGAAGATAATAAAGCTAAAGAGTTAACGTCTATTACAGACGAGGTTTACAAAGAATTTGTAGAAACAGGAAAAGTAGATGATTCTGTTATAAGTTATTTAGCTGAAAAACTCATTAAAGGTGAGTCTTTTACCGATCAAGAGCAAGCTATAAGAGCTGAAAAATCTAAAGAAGTAGAGGCTTATATTAATAAATCTAAATTAGAAGAAAATAAAAATAAGGAGAAGCCAAGTAATGATGCTCCAGTTGTAAGTAAGAAAGCTGAAGTTATAACTGAAGAAGAAAATAAGTCTATATTAGATTTTTCAAAAAATAAAATAAAAAGTATTCTTGGTGCTGGAAAGAGCTTATATAAAAAGAAGAAAAAAGCTTTTACTAATTTTACTGAAAAGCAAAAGAAGTCTAATAAAGAGAATAAAGCTATACAAGCTAAATACCCAGATAGTCCTACTGTAAATAATAAGAGTAATCTAAATGCTAAATTATTTAAAGAAAATGAAAAAGAATCTGTACAAAGCACGTTAGCTTACTACGCATCTATAAACCCTATAACACATGGTATAATTATAGAAGCCGCATCTAAGAAATTCCCTGACAAGCAATTGCTTATATTAAAAGATGTAATTGATGAGCACGGAGAACTTGTTGCTGGTTACTCTATGGGTTCTGCTGTATTAGCCAAGGAAGGATCAAATCTAAGAGAAATTGTAATGCACGAATATGGGCACGTCTATTACGACATGCTAAAGAATAATCCTTCATTTATAAGAGGTGTATCAAAGATAATAAACACTAGTCTATATAAAAGAATTAAAAAGCAATACAGCGAAGAGGTTCTCTATAGTGTTGGAGACAAGGTACTTAAAGGTCAAGATGTATTTGCGCAGCTTATTAATTCAGGAGGAGGAGAATACTCAACAGAGTTACTAGCCTTTCTTGAAGCTAACAAAGCTAATGATCAAGAGTTGGCAGGAAGTATTGCTGAAGAGATAATGTTAAAGCTAGAAAAGGATAAAGTAATAAGTCCTTTAGCTGATGAAATGCAGGAAGCTATTATAGAAGAAGCGTTTGTTACTTCTCTTGCACCTCAACTTGTTACTAAGTTGGATTCATTGTTTGAAAAGCCAGCAGAAGCAAAAGCTTATAAATCTTTTGTAAAAAGAACAGGAGAAAAGATTGCTAATTTGTTTACCCCATCTGATTCTAAAAAAATATTAGAAAGTGTAGATAGGTCTTTTGAAAGTCTTACAATAGATGAGATGTATGAAAGAATAGCTAAAGACTTTACAGACGGAACATTTGGTGGTGGATTAAAGTATCAGCAAGCACAGAATAAAAAATACAAATTAAATAAAACATTTTCTGCTTCTATAGCTGTTGCGTTTAAAGGTCTTAAACCATCTTCTGTAAAAAACATGTCTTCTCAAGAAATAGCTAAACAAGCTATAATATTTGCTTCTTTATATTCTAAGTCTATAGGTGAAGACATTAAGTTAACTAAAGAGTTAAGAGAAGAGGTAGAGGCAAGAGCTTCTATCCATAAGCAGAGGTTAGAGGGATTTAGTTTTGAAAGCAATAAAGGTGGAGTAGGTAGTATTTATGATGCAGCAGGGATGAGTAAAATCCCTTTAACAAAACAAGAGCAAGCTGATCAAGACTTCCAAGAAATAGAAAACTTAGTAGATGACCAAGTAAATATATTATCTGATGACGCTTCGAGAATTAAAGCGATGGATAATTCAACGTCTAAGTTTATTGCTGCGATAATGAAAATAGCAAATCCTAATAGTGGGAAAGAAGGCGGTGTTAGATATTCTAAAGCTCAATTGGAAGCCCAGCTATTAAAGATGGCTCATAATAATAGAGATAATGATTATGGTTTTATAAAAGCATTTAGACAATCTACGGATGCTAATATTAAAAAAGCTAGAGAAATAATGGAGCAAAGAATGGAGCCAGGAGAGTTTCTTACTGCTCTTACAAGTATTCATAATAACTATAGAAATAAATTCATAGAGAGCATAACTCAAACTACAATTACAAGTGATGGTAGTATAGTTGAGTCTTTAGCTCTTGCGTCTTCAGAAAAGCAGCTTATATCTAGCATGGTAGATAGAGCTAATGATGTATTCTTTAAAAGTAACAACAGCTTAAAGTCTGAATTACTAAATAGAATTAAAAATGCTCAAAATAAATTAAAAGAAGGTAAAAGTCTAAGTAAAAAAGATGCGTTAAACATTGCAATTCCTATACTTAGAGCTACAGAAAAAAATAGAGACTATATTGACTACGATGCTTTAGAGTCCATAAGACTACCTAAAGGGAATAGAATAGTTAGCTTGGAGGAATATGTTACTGAGATTATAACTGACGAAACTTTAGCTGACAAAAAGACTAAAGCTACTTATTTGTCTCAGGGAAAAATTCCTGTACAAAACATGACTGAACTATTTAAAGGTGCTGTTGTTTTATCTAGAAATAAAAACGCTATTAAATCTGTTGTTGATGTTAACGGTAATACAACTTTAGCTCTTAATTATAATAATAGCTTGTTAAATACAAAGCAAGATATTATAAATAGATCTAAAACCGAGGAAGGTAGAGAAAGTTTAAAAGACGAATATTTACGTGATTATAACGGAAAATACAAGGGAGGTAATCCATTTGTTGAGATGGCTGTTTCACTTGGAGTTAGAGGGTTGTCAGAACAATCATTAAATGTTTCTTTTGATGGCGGTATTATATCTTATTCTAACGGAAATGCAAAATCAATTAAATACGAAGAAGGAACTAAAGATGATATAGTTCAATTTGATATGGAGAAGTTCGCCTCTAATTGGGATGGAAGAAAACCATCTGGCGGTAGATCTTACTACACTCAACCTATTGCAATATTTGCAAATTCTAAAAGAAGATATTCTGTATCTTCTCCTATGTACACTACAGAGAAGCAAAAATCTGACATAATAAACTCTTTAGTTGGTGACTCTGTTCATCTTATAAAGTATAAAGATGGAACTAGTCCTGTGGCTGGCTTAAACTTAACAGAAGATGGTAAGTACGATATAAGCGAAGAGGTTAATAATCTTATTGATTGGATTAAAGAAAATCCAGCTTTAGCAAAAGACAATCCTGTTCTTTCTAAGTTTGTAAAAGGAGATAATAGAGAAGTTTCTATTACTCCAGAAGGAGAGCAAATGCTTAATGACTACGTGTTTAATTATATAGTAAATTCTTACTACTCACAAAACTTATTTGTTGGAGCTCACGAGTCAGCTAAAAGCGAAAAAGATTATATAAAAAGAGCTACAGGAGCTGCTGCAAGGCATGACGGTGCTTTACGTGGAGTAGCTATAGAGCCATTAATTTACAACGATGTAGTAATTGACGGAATTGAAGCAACTGATGCAGGATCTTTTATATTACCTGAAGATGTAAGATTTATAAGTAGTAGAGTTGGAGAGAAAATAGGTGAAGGTTATAAGTTTGTTTATTATGGTAATGACAAAAGAAGTGACAGCGAAAAAAATAACAACCCAGCTGCTAACTTTAATGTAAGTGGAGAAGATTTTTATTTTAAAACTTACATGCAAGTGCTTCATCCTGAGTTTATTGGAGAGTCTAAAGAGTTGCAAAAAATTGCTGATGACTTAAGAGCTAGAAGACAATTTACTGCAAATGGAGAAACATTAAATATAGCAATGTTTGCAAGTGCGGCTAAAAGAGCTCCACAAATGTTTGGAGCTGAAGGTAGTGAATCGTCTGGTGTTGATATTAATGAAGGGTATACTGAAGGTTCAGAGAATTGGAATACGTTAAACTCCCTTTACATGCAAGGCGATAAACTTGTAGGTCTTGATGGAGCAAATATGGGTATACAATTACCTATGGATCAAGATAGAAATGAAATTAGTAACCCTACTCAACTTAGCGCTGCTAATAATAGTGATTTAAGTCCAGAAGCGGCAGAGCAAATGGATAAAATTATTATGCTTGAACAGCAAGCGTTAGACTTGGGCGTTGAAGAATCTTTAGGAGAAATTTTAAGCGAAGGAATAGAAGGTGTAACTCAAGAACAAAGAGCTATAAGTAAAAAAGCTATTTCAGACAAAATGTCTAAAACTTCTGTGGGTCAAGTGTTTAACGGTTTAGCTAAATATGTAGGAGCTAAAAACCCTGCCTTGAGTCAAAACTTACCATCTTTAATAAGCTTTTTTGGTAACGGAGTTAGGAGCATGATTAAAAAGTCTTCTAGAATTTTAACTAGCGGTAACATAGCAATACAAGGTGTTGCAGTTGGTAGAAACTTAAAAGCCTTTAAGCATAAGGGTAAAGAATATTTAGGAGATAGATATGAAGTGCAGAAAGACGGTAGCATTATTAAAAAGCCATCTATACTTCCTGCCGAGGCAATTGTTCCAGCTGGACTTAAAGGAAAATACTTTGCTAGAGTTGACAAAGAATTTGCAAATAGAAGTGAAGCTGTAAATTATGCAGACTCATTAGTTAAGGAAACTCCTGGATCTACAAACGTGGATACTTCTGGTGTTAGAATACAGGGATTAAATAGAAAATTCCCTAGCGTTAGAGCTGCAAAAGAGTTTTTATATAACAAGATTGCAATTTACGATGGTAAGCACATAATACTTGGAGATGAGTTTATGGGTTCTCGTATACCAGCTCACGGACAACAGTCTAGAATAATAATGGAAGTTAAAGGTTTCCAAAAAGAAGTTCTTGGATCTGATGGTAAGCATAAAAATAATCACATTCAAGTTTCTCATGAAGTAAATAGAATACTTGGATCTGATCATGATGGAGATTCTATATTCATGAACTTTCCTTACGAAAGCCCTAAAAGCAAAAGAGAGGAAGTTGTAAACGAAATGTTAGATGCTCAAATGAAATTCTTTAGAGGGATTGAAAACTTTGAACATTTATCTGCGTCTATGGAATATGAGAATGATGTTGAAGCTAGAATTGAAAAGTTAAACAAAAGATTCCCTAACAAAAAGAAAAGATCACCTCAATCAAG
>TARA_R110002074_G_scaffold78826_2_pt1 | contig 18873 bp, 28 predicted proteins | sample TARA_R110002074 | Tara Oceans TARA_R110002074 (sample SAMEA4397215) | marine metagenome | biome: Polar Biome; feature: [MIX] marine epipelagic wind mixed layer (ENVO:01000061); material: water (ENVO:00002006), including particulate matter (ENVO:01000060) such as... | depth 10-100 m | reverse complement strand
CTATGAACAACATTGTCCATTGGAATTTCATCTATTTCTACTATAGAGGTATTTAAAAATGGGGAATCAACATCCACCATTTGAATTGTTACTTTTGCTACTGTAGCCATTATTTATCTCCTATTACTTGCATTATTGTGTTTTCAGTATACCACCTGAATTTATTTTTAGTAGCCCATTCGCCATGGGTTAATTTTGTACCATCTTTGCGAGCTTTTGCATGAGGCATTGGGGTTTTATGATTATAGAATAAGAATAGTAGCTCTTTGCCCCTTGGTAAAGATTCTCTAACCCATACGTACTTCCTAGCCTCGGCACTATCCATAAATCTTCCTTTAGCTTCAATAATTAAATTACCTTTAGCAAAGTCTGGGGTGTAGGTATGGTCAATTGTGTATGGAATTTTTTCAGGGTGATGTTCCCAATCATTTAGTATCCCGTCTCCCAACTCTCCTTCCCATTTGGAATCAGCGCCCCTTACAGACGCTTTCCATTTGTTATTTGGTTTATATCCCATTATTTCATTCTCCCATTATTAGGTCCATTTTTGAAAGGTTTAACTCTAACACCATCTACAACGTTTTTAGTTTCACTTCCACAAGCAATGCAAGGGCTTGGCTTATCATAGTCTGCCAAAGCCCTGTGCTCATCCTCTTCAAGACCACAAATGGTACATTTATTTCTATATACCATGCAAATCTCCTATCCTATCCATATATTCTTGTTTACTAAGCTTAACCTCTGGTTCTTCCTTGGCCCAACCCCAGGATTCTCCCGACATTCCTGCTGCATTATAATCTGTAACAGTTCCTTCAAAGAAGTTCTTAAAACTATCACCACCAATAATCCATTCTACCCATGGTAGTGGATTTTCTTTAACTTTGAAATTTGGTTTTAGCCCTAACTGTATAAGTCTTCTATCTGCAATATATCTAATATACTGCTTAACCTCTTTAGCTGTCAATCCTTCAACAGGCCCAAGATCAAATGCTAAGTCAACTACTTTGTCTTCTAGCGCAACAGCAACTCTAACCATTTCGTACACTTCATTTTTGAATTGGTCATTAACAACACGTGGATGCTCATCAACAAATACTCTAAATAACTTAGTCATAGCTTCTACATGCTTAGTTTCGTCTCTTATTGACCACTCCACAACTTCGCACATACCTTTCATCTTACCAAACCTCTGATAATTAAGAAGCATAATAAACGCCGAAAACAGACTCATACCTTCATTAATACAAGTTTGAGCTAAAGCTTTGCCTAAACCATGGTGTGTGCTTACATCATTATCTTGCATAAACTCAATCTTAGCAACCATTTCTTCATACTCTAAAAATGCTGAGTACTCTTCATCAGGAAAGCCTAATGTATCACTTAACAAAGCGTAAGCCCTTTGATGCGTTCCTTCACGATTAGCAAAAGATAAAAGCATATTCCTAATTTCATTGTTTTTAAACTTAGGAATAAATAAATCGCAGTAGTTTGAAGCCACTTGCACATCTGATTGTGTAAACAATCTAAATATTTGTGTTATGTGGTTCTTTTCCTTTGGGGTTATTACTTCTTTCTTCCACTGGTCAACGTCTTCTTGCAACTTTAATTCCCAGGTGCCCCAGTGAATCTTTTCGTGATCTTCTGTGACCTCCATTGCAAATGGGTATTTAAAGGGTTTGTACGTTTTGCTTTCTTCTAATAAACTCATTTTATCTCCTTATATTTATCCTGAACACGCTAAGCATTCAGTATCATCAATTTTAAAATCTTTAATCTTGTTTTGTTCTACCTTTATCCCAACTTTCTCACCAGTTTCACCTGCTGATGCCCTTAGATAATATAGGCCTTTAAGATTAGACTTCCAAGCTGTTATATGAACACTATTAACATAAGATTTCATAGACCCTGCCTCAAAGAATACATTAACGGATTGGCCTTGACAAATATGCACTTGTCTATCTGCAGCATGCTGAACAACCCAATGTTGATCTAGCTCAAACGCAGTTTTAAATACATCTTTTTCCCAATCTGATAAATAATCTAAATGTTGAACAGATCCTTCATGCCTTATAATGTCTCTCCACTCTTCCTCTAGCCATTCTTTACCTTTGGCTAACCGAAGTCTATGTTCTTCTAGCACAAATTCTAAATTAGCGTTCTTTATCAAATGGGCTCCTACCCTAGTTCTATGCGTAAATGCATTAGATTTAAGAGGTTCTATAGAAGGTGATGTTCCAAGTATCATACCTGAATTAGCGTTAGGTGCAATGGCTAGCAAGTGACTATTTCTGCGACCTGTTCCTTTGCCTAACTTATATTCACCTCTTATTTTAGCTAAGGCCTCAGTGGCTGCTACTGCTTCATCTTTAATATGCTTAAATATCATTTGATTTTTACTTACAGCTAATGCAGATTCAAACGGTATATTGCTTGCTTGTAAATAACTATGGAATCCCATAGCTCCTAACCCTAAACTACGTTCAGATTTAGCGGAATACACAGCTCTTGCTATTTCTGGTGGCGAATGCTTTATAAATTCTTCAAGCACATTGTCTAACATAGCGATTAAGTCTTGTACTAAAGTAGTATCCTTCCAATCTTCAAACTTTTCTAAGTTAACCGATGATAAGCAGCACACTGCTGTTCTATTCTCGTCTGTAGGCAAATGAATTTCATTGCATAAGTTAGAGCCTTTAATAGATAATCCATGGTCTTTTAAAGCCTGTGGCAGTTTTCTATTAGCTTCATCAATAAAGTTAATGTAAGGTTCGCCTGTTCTAAACCTAGTTTCCAGCACTCTTTGCCATAAGCCCCTAGCGTCTACGGTATCTCTAATAGACTTATCGTATGGGTCAACTAAATCCCAGGATTCACCATTAATAACCTTATTCATAAAGTTATCAGTGACGTTAACAGCATTATGCAAGTTAAAACACTTACGATTACTGTCGCCTCCAGTGGGAACTCTTATGTTAAGAAACTCAACAATATCAGGGTGACCGATGTCCAAATAAGCTGCGTATGAGCCTTTTCTTGTTTTACCCTGCTTGTAAGCTGTCATTGACGAATCAGCTACTTTAATGAAGGGTATTGGCGACGGTGCCTTGTCTGAGACTGCTCTAACATCTGACCAATGGCCACCAACTCCTCCACCTTTAACCGATAGCCAAGCTAACTCAGATTGATGGGATATAAGGCCCTCTAGTGTATCTGGCACATAAGATAAAAAGCAGCTAATAGGTAATCCTTTTACTGCCTCGCCTTCTTTTGGCGCATTAGATAGTATTGGTGATGAAAACATAAACCAACCATTAGATACTGCATCATACAGTCTTTGTGCTAATTCTAAATCACCGGCGCAGTAAGCAACACTAGCTCTTGCATACGCTTGCTGTGGTGAAGTTTCTCCTTCTTTTAAATAGAAATTGTCGAGAAGCTCTTTAGCTTGCTCGGTTATTTTTAAATCTTTTTTAAGATCAATTTTTATTCCTAAATAATTTCTCATATTTCTCCTTGTTGTTTTTATTGTTATCTTTTTGAAACCATTCATAGGTTTGAAGTTGGAAAATCTTTTTAGATATAAAATTGACGCTATGATAAGTATTAGGATTTTCTATTTTGTACCTAATAGCCATTTTATAAGCAACTTGTTTATCTATTTCCATTTATTATTCTCCTTATTTGTTTGCGAAAAAACAATCTAGCCATATTGACACAGGCTAAATTGCTTAATCTACTTAATGACCCTTTGGAGGGTTTGTCATTTCTTTGATTGGCAAAGCTTCAGAAGGCACAAAGCCTTTCTTCATGTACTCGGAGAATTTCATACATAATACTTCTCCATCTACTCTTTCACAATAAATGCCATCACTATTATCAACTTTTCCATTAGTGTATGTCATACCAAGTTTCTCCTATTTTAGATGTACCATCCATTCTGCAATTAAAACCTAACTTTTCACCTGCCATAGTTGCAGCCTTCTCTAGCACAGTTGCTAGTTTAGGTGCATCTTCAGCAGAGCATTCAAAGTTTTGCTCATCATGCATAATAGCTAATAATTTACAATCAATGCTATTCTTTTCTATTAACTTTGCAGATATACTTGCCCACTCTTTTGCAAGAATAGCTTCGTTACCTTGTAGCAAATAGTTAAGTAGCTTATGAGGTGAATCAACTTGAATCTTCCTACCATCTTGAGCAGTAATATCTTTGCCACCAGATTTTTCAAAATCTAGTCTTAGTTTAGACTGCAACTTACTTAACGCAGGAAAACTCTTTAGGAATTTTGCCTTAAGCTCCTTTCCATCTTTAGCTTTACCACCAACAATAGAACCAATCTTAGTATCCCCTGCACCAAATAAAAAGGCGTAAATGAAAGTCTTAGCTTGTGCTCTAGTTCTCAATCCAGCAGCTTTTTGGTTTACAGTGTGAACATCGGTACCTTCGGCTTCTTTACCAGTAATAACTGTTTCTGAGTATGTTTTATCCCCCATAGCAGCGGCTAATAGCCTTAACTGCGCAGATGCTAAATCACATCCAACTAAAACCCGATCACGAGGAGCTATAAAGATTTCTCTCATCTCCTTCCCAAATGTTGCTTTAGCCCCTGGCACATTTACTAAGTTTTTGTGACTCATTCTTCCAGTCGCGGTTCCTAAAGTAAATGGCACACATTCTATTCGGCCATCTTTACGCCTTGAGCCTAGCCAGCCTTTCGTCTCTTCCTTTTGATTTTGAAGAGTGTTAAGGCGATGCTGATACGTAGCGTGAAGAGCAATGTCTTTTCCAAGATTGCCTTTAATCGACCCATAAGAATCCTCCGTTAATTTAGCTGAAGTTCTAATCATTCTTCCTTCAGCGGTCCTCTTTGTATTCCACTCAGTTGGTTTCCAGCCGTTCTTGAATAGTAGTTTCTTCACTTCACTATGTTGTGTTAACTTAGCATCATGGAATTCTACTTTACAATATGGACCACAAACTTTTACTCCTTCCCCAAGCCATTTAGCTTGCGCCGAATGCAACACCCCAGCTTTAGTGTATCTTGGTAAAATAGGCATTTTTAATCGTTGACCCTCTTTTAAGTTAGTGTCATATTTAACAAATTTAGTACCTAAAATTTGATTACATTCTGTATTAGTAACCCAAACACTAGGGCATTTAACGATTTTTGGCATTGATGGTTCAATCTTTTCTCTAAGTATTTCAATTTCTTTCTTAAGAAAAGCCACGTGCCTTAAAGCCAATCTTTCATCAATTAACCAACCATTTTTGACTTGTTCTGCGCTAATCTTAGCGATTGAAAATTCGCGTTGAATAACAGACTTAGGGATACCCGAGTTCTTAAACTCTTTCATTAATTGTATGTAAACACGAACATTTATTTGTACGTCCATTTCACATCTATTAAGCATAGCATCCTCGTACACTTTCCATTGCTCTTGAACAGGTTTAAGAACCCCTAAAGCTTCTCCCCATTGCCCTAAGCTATGTCTACCTTTTGTTCGTCCTAGCCTACGATTAAAGTTTAATAATTGAGACATTAGAAACGTATCAACAAGTGTTGCGCTAGTTTTAAAGTTATGTAGCTTCTCTAGCACTACCTGGTCATACGCAATCCAGTTATGTCCAATAATTTGTTTTGCTGTTGACATAATCTTAAGAGCTTCTTCAATACCTCTATAATTATCATTATGGTCGGTAAAAGTTTCTTTCTCTTTTGTCTCTATATTAAACATGCTGATGCACCATAGTTTAGTAACATCATTCTGGAAGCCATTTGCCTCCAGATCAACTACAAGTTTTTCATTCATATTTATATCTCCTTTTATTTATAATTGACTAAATTCTACCGGTACATTAGTTAATCTACCTGTATCACTGTCAAATCTTGCATTACCAGCTGGACCTGTGAATCCTGTAAAACGATTCTTAAGCACGCTGATCTTAACCCGTTGTCTCTCAAACTCATCTTCTTCATACTTATTTCTGCTAAAGCCTATAATTTGAAAAGCAATTTGTTTAAGTGAACCTGAGCCTTTAAGTGCATCTTCAGTTATATTAGCCCCTTCTTCAAAGGTTTTAGCCCCACCACCGGTCTTTCTTAGGTGAGAAACTACGCCAATCCAAACATCAAATCTTTTGCAGCACTTCAATAAATCAGACATTAACTTGTCCATAGATTCATTAACACTTCCGTCAACTTCACTTACAGCTAAAGTTATGTGATCTAAATATATAAACTTGCAACCACTAGCAGCCATAAACTCAATCTTTTCCATTAATGAATTATCACTAACTGAGCCCTGGTGGTCAAGTAAAGTTAATCTACCACTACCAGCAACCGCTTTCCAAGCATCTTTTCCTTCGTTTCCTTCACGGTCGAATTCAACATCCGGCAAAGTTATACGCTTGTTTAAGTGTAATCCAATAAGTCCATCAAGTGTTTCTCTGATAGATTCTTCTAAAGACACAATGCCTACTTGTATATCTGTTGTTTGAAGAACGTGGTATATATCTTCTCTAACAAATGAAGACTTGCCACTTCCTGTACCAGCTGTAAATATTGTTAATTCACCAGTTCTTCTGCCATAAGTCATTTTATTAACTTCGCCAAAACAATCTGGGTATGGTATAGAATCTTCTCTTCTGTCTTCATTAAACAATGCCCATGTATCAGCAGAGTTTACAATTCCAGCAGGAGAATAAGCTTCAGCATTCCAAATAGCTTTTTCTAGCTCATACAACTTATCAGCTTTCAAGTAATCGTTAGCATCTTTTCCGTGTCTACCAAGTGCAGCTATTTTAGCTTTACCCGTACGAATAATTTTAGCACAGGCTTTTGCTCCGTCACAGCCTTGTTCATCTGCATCAAACATAAAAACAACCTCATCAAAGCTATTTAGGTATTCTAAGTTAGCTTGAATTTGTTTTCTTGCATTTGCTGCACCATTAATAACCGATACTACTGGCCATTCTTGCTGTTTACTTTGGTACAACTGTTGAACAGACATAGCATCTAAAGCCCCTTCAGTTACTACGATCTTTCTAGAGCTTCCAGGTGGAAACTTAGATTGACCAAATAACTCGTCGCTATTCTTAACTGAACCAATAGCTGTAAACTTTTTGCCTGCTACTTCTCTTTTCTCAAAACCAACAACTTTGCCTTTGTTAGTAATTGGATAATAATGAAACTGAATAGTTTTACCATCAGATTCATCGTAACCCACTCTAACACCATAGAGCTCAGTTATTGCTTTCTTAATTCTTCTTTCTTTAAAGCCTCTTACTGGGAAGCCATTTATTTCTTCTATTGTCTCTTTTGCATTCATAAATTCGCTTCCTTGTGTTTTTGTTTGTTTAGTTGCTACCTCTTCTTTTATAAAACCAGAGTCTTCGCATCCAAAACAGAAATAAGTAAACTTATCCCCATTATCATAGACGGCTCTGTTATCATTCGATCCACAAGCTGGACAAGCCTCGTGACGAATAAATATGCCTGGTTGTTCTTTCATGCGTGTCTCCTTTTATATTTTATTTCCGTTATCTCTTCAGATACGCCTTCAACGGTAGCGTATGACACCAGTATTACCTGGTGTTTCGAGTAGCTTTCTCCTCCAAGAAAACTACCGAGGGGTTCTTACTTAAAAATCATCGTCGGCATCAATTTCAAGATCTAATTGTGAATCATCCTTGAATGGTGAAGCCTCAACAAACTCTGCACCCTTTTCAACTGTTCCAAACTCTGTACCAGCAGGGGCATCAGCTTCATAAGGTATTAAATCAGAAACTAATACATTCTTAAGTGACATAGAGGTTCCACTAGTCCCATTATATTTCCAATCGTAAGTGTCGTAAGAAATAGTTCCTACAGAACCATTACCAACAGTTACACCAACCAAAGGAACAATCAAACCAGCTGCATCTTTAGTAAACACACCTGGAGACTTAAGACCTTTCCCACCAGCAGTTACTGCATTAGCTTTGAAAGTTAACTTATATTGCCCAGTCTCATTTCCTTCTGCATCCTCAACAGGTCGCAAAGAACGAATTAAACCTTTCTTCTTGAACTCTGAAGCGATTTTCTTATCAACGTTAGCTGTTGCTGACCACTGCTTTTTCTCAAAGTTTAATTGAGGATTTTTAGGGTCAAGGAAACACCAACTTAGTTCAACATTTTCTAATAAATTTGCCATTTATATTTCTCCTTTTCTTAGTATTTGTGGAAGATTCCACATTTCATTTTCTACTCTTCTCATCCAGAGTAGTCTTCCCATTTCGACCATTACACATTTGTAAACTTCTCCATAGGCTTTCTTGTAGGCTTTAGCAATTGCAACCCAAGCATCATCAATTCCAGGGTTATCTGCTAATAATTTTTCAGCTGTTACCTTTCCTATTCTGGGTACACCTTGGATATTATCCACAGGATCTCCAGCTAACATTTGAAATTGCATGGATCTCATACCATCAAACTCTGTTACATAGCTTGCCTCTTCTTTCCTAAAGTTGTATTTGTTGCCAGGAACCATCCAAAGGTCTTTATCCACGGTACATATACAAGTACCATCGGGATCTTTGCTTTGAGTGATAGCTAATGTATCATCAGCCTCCTCGTTAACACTTACAACTGCGCCATATTTATCTGTCAAGTAATTTCTTACCTTCTGATAATAGTATGGCTTTTCAGATGTTCTATTTCCTTTATAAGGCTTAGTTACACTAATATCCTTTCTAAAGTTAGTAAAACCTGATAAGTGAATCTCAAAAGTTTCACATTGTGCTTCTCGTACTATTTTTGTGATAAAGTTATCAATAAACTCAGCACAAGATTTCCACTTAGTTAAGTGAATATCACCAGCTTCAACTGTTAGTTCTTCGTTACCAAAGTCCATTAAGTCATCTGCTGAGTCTTGAGCAAATCTTTTGCTTTCTCTTGAATCTAGTACTTCACCCCCACTATTTACTACATCGAAATAGTTAGCCTGGCCCCAATTTGCTGACCAGTATACTAATACGTCTCCGTCAATCAGTGCTTTCATTTCTTTCTTCATATCTTACTCCAAAATATTGAGAGATAATCCATTCAACTTCTTCAGGTTTAGCATTAAACCACTCGTTCTGGCGTTTATACTTAGTCCCTAAAATTTGATGAATTTGCCCCTCGGTTTCATGTCTATCTTCTGTATAAAATTTACTATACAATTTATAAGATCTATGAGGATCACCAGTTTGGTAATTGTTTAATCTATCGTTAGCATTAATACTCATACCTACCTTAACCCAACCTTTAAAAGCCTTATTAGTCATAATATAAATTTCACCCGAAACATCTTTATTGTCTAACTCAACATGTGACCACGCATCATCTAACGATTTAAATATTCCTGGTTTATGAATTTTACTTGCAATGGGAACATACTTTCCATCCAAGAACATTCTTTTCTTATTGTACTTACTTTTAAAACATGCTCTACAGAACTTATGTCTGCCTTTTACTGACCAATTAGTTCCTTCAACAAGTTCTACTTTACAGCTTGTGCATGTACTCATACATCTCCTATTTTTAGTATATACTATACAACCGCGTAACTAGCCATCTGGTGGTTCGTCATCGTCGGGTAAAAAATCCTCGTCCACAAAAAATCCTTGATCGTTATAGAATTCTTCATCACGTGAATTATCTGTTCTATTGATTAAAAAAATTAATTTGTCAATAGCCTCTGGGTCGCCTGGACTTAACCCATATATTTCGCATAGCTCTTCAAATTCACTTGCCATACTTTACTCCTCATTAATTATATGTGTGGAAGCCTAACCTCTTATGAGATTATATATTTAGCTTCCATCACATCTTGTATATCTAAATCACCGTAGCCTACCGGATTAGTTTGCAATCCGAATGCTCTAAGAGTATCACCTAATTGGTCTTCCTCAAAGATTTCAATAAACGTCTCTTTAAATGTTTCTAATAATAAAGACGTTTCTTCAGCATTAACCGAGAATTGGTCGTGAATCATCATAAATGACTTCACTCCTTTTTCAGCTAAATTAGCTATAGTTAATGATAACAATGCAGCATCTTGCGAATGCACAAAGTTAGCACTTATCCCTTTGCTATGGTCACTTTTCATTGGCTTATCTATAAACAGCTGAAATGATAATTGTACTAGCTTTCCGGCAAAACTACAATTAACTCTTCCTGTCTCAATCCTAGAATAGTCTTGAAATGCTGTAAACCCCGACGCAGTTTTCCAAGTTACTAAGGCTTTACCACCGTTATTTCTTAATGCCTCTTCAACCCCAGCTTTTAATGCTTCTTTTGCTTGAGTTTGTCTTGGAAATGCTGACTCTACACCATCATAGATTGCTGTGCCTACATAAGAAGCATCATCAAAAGTCATTTGTGATAACACATCGACACCATGGTCTCTGCGATCATCATAGGTTTGCTCTTGAATACACTCTCTTCCTGCATCATAGTAATATGACATAGTAGGCCTTTTGCATAATTTACGCCAAGCTTTGCTATCCAACTCTTCATAATTGTTGTAAGCAAATCCGTTATCTAGCACTGAATTAGCAATTACCATATAAGCATCACCAATTTCTTGACCAGGGTGATTAATAACATTAGTTTCTTGTGCACCAATAACATCCCTAGTCACAGCGGACAGTACCTGCAAGCCTGAATTAGTTGCATCTAAACCAATTGGTAGATGACAAACGTAGTCTTCGCCTTGCTCATGGTATTTCTTCCACTCTAACACAGCAGCTATTAACTGAAACTTAGTCTTCTTTTCACTTTTGAACTGATTTAACCATTCTGAATTTGTTAAATCTTCCGCAGCTTCTAGAATTTCGTCCATGTGAACCCATACAAATAATACTCTATCTTCCATAGCTAGTTTATCTTCACCCATACAATTTGCTGTATGAATAGCTAAGTTATATAAAACATTATCACTTACAGGCACTCCATTTTTGAATATTAACAGACCTTTAGCTACATCAGAACCCGTTGGCTCAAAGTAGTTAACTACAGGGTACATACGTCCTCTGCTATCTAATTGAAAGTCGTAATGAAAAGTTTTGTTACGCATTCTCCGCGCCATAAAGGTTACTTTATCAAATTCGTATCTTTTTGATGAAGCTCTCACAAGGTCCAGGGGTTCACTTGTTTTCTCTTTGAACCAACCTGAAGCTTTCCTTTTACTGTACTTTTTACTTCTTCCATCTATTTGTACAGTTGTCAAACCCTTTTTCATTAGTTGCTGACTTACATTTGCTAAATACCACTTTTTTGCTTGTTCACCCACAAATTCCGAAATTCTTCTAAATTTCATTAATGAGTATAAAGCACCAGACACTTCTTCAGAATCAATTGTTTTAGGAATAAACATATGCTTATCCTCATCCATCTGCATTAATACTGACAATAACTCTTCATTCACTTTGAATTTAGTGCTACCATAAGCGTTTAAAGCTGCATAAACTCTAGGCATCTTAGTATGTGTGTACTGAGAAGTTAAAGATTTAGGCATCTTTTTAACAATTGTTCGCCCATCTTTTCTTGGGTGAGTCCAATAAGTGTAATCTTCTTTAGGAAGCTCCAATTCTGAAATTGTTAGCTGCTCTTCAAAGTAATAAAATAATAAATTATCTTCACTTATAAAGTCTAGCTTATTTAATTTCATAACCCCTTGTCTTTCAGTTACTTTATCTATGTAACTCAAAGATTTTAAAGAGCCAAAAGCTTCTACCCCAGCTGATATTAAAGCGTATTTAACTTTTCTATCGGTCCCTGATTTCAAATTGAACGTTGTAAGTTTGTTCATTTCAATAGCAAGACCTTCACCTGCTGTAGTCAATCCAGTTCCTTTAGAGATTGCTTTTATTGTATGGTCTAAAATTAATTCTGCTAAACCCCGAACATTATCTGTTCCTAATAATACTTTTCTAAAAGCAGACTTAGGTCCTCTGGGTATAGCTGCGGTCATATGATTCAACTGACCAGTGATCTGTAGAAGTAATGTTTCTCTTCTATTCTCCATCTATTCCTCCTTGTTAGACATAAAATCAGCCACGTTCTTACGAGTAATACTAAATTCCTTAATACTATCATCAGAAGGCGACTCAAACATAGTGTCCCTTAGAAGTTCTTCGAAGATACCCTGCAATCCTCTTGCTCCACTATTATTTAAAATAGCATTTCTAGCAATTTGGACTAAAGCGCCTCTTGTAACTTTAAGCTTAACACCATCTTCGGCTAGCAGTAATTTGTATTGGTCAACAATATTGTTTTCTATTTTTGACATTATATCAACCAAATTATCTTCGGTTAATGGTCTTAAGGCAATTCTTACAGGTAATCTACCTAAAAGCTCAGGAATAATCCCGAATTTTTCGAAATCATCAAACTTAATCTTTTTGTATATTTCACCTTTTGTTAATTTCTTTATTTTTCCGCCTAAAAACCCTACTGAACCCCCAACTTCACGCGATAATACAATACTTTCAATAGCTGTAAATGCTCCTGCAACTATAAATAGCACGTCTGTAGTATCAAACATGATGCTGTACTTCCTTATACCTTCTCCTATATCCACCTTAAATTGACCGCCTTCGATTAATTTAAGTAACGCTTGTTGTGCTCCTTCACCACTTGGATCTTTAAAGCCAGTAGTTTCTCCAGAACAGATTTTATCAATCTCGTCTATTAAAACAATACCTTGTTGAGCTGCTTCTAAATCATTATCCGCGGCGTTATACAAACTTTCTAAAATATCTTCAACATCTCCTCCAACATAACCAGCTTGAGTGATGGAATTTGCATCTGTTGTAATAAAAGGAACACCAAGTTTTTTAGCAATTAGCTCAGTTATAAATGTTTTACCAACACCTGTAGCCCCAGATAATAAGATATTATTCTTTTTCATCTGAGCCCCTGAGTCACCTTGAATCCTAAGTCTTTTAAAATGATTGTAAACTGCAATTGATAATACTCTTTTGGCTTCATCTTGCCCAACTGCATTTTTGTCTAAATAATTTTTAAGTTCTTTAGGCTTGGTAGCCTCTACAATTTTCTTTTCTTTTTTCTTTTCTCTGAGTTTGCCCATGATTAGCCCTGGGTTTTCTAGATTAGCTTGATTCATTTGCTCAGCGTATTCTGCCTCTAATCCCCCCACATATTCAATCTCTTTATCAATATCGTCATATATTATAATACCAAGACGAGTGTAGTCCATATAAAGATCTGGGGCCCTAGGGGCTATTTCGGTTTGCAAACAAAGCTCACAAACTTTCTTATCATCTAATTTGTACAGTCTGAAAATGTCTTCATCGTGGTTTGTTCCACCACACACAACACAGACGTGTATTTCATCATCTTCATAACTCATTTGTTACTCCTATTTATTCCAATCTTTTTTCCATAATTTTTTTGGTTTTACATAGTCTTTTACTTCTTTTCCAACATTTGCAGGACCATTAATTTTGCTGTCTAATAAATCCCATTCTGCGTCAGTCCGATTTTTTTGTGTCTTAGCAAAATCAACTAATTGTTGAAAAGTTCGTTTTACAAATTTCATACGAAATCTTCCATTGACATAGCAGCATCTTCCATAGGATTAAAATCTTTGTGCTGAGATTCATTTTTAAACTCTTCAGCATCTGAATTATGCCTATCATCCTTATGCCATTCTTCCCCCGAAAAAGGAGACATAGGCGCTAATGGCACAGGTCTTTTTATTTCTTTGCTCATATATTTTTTCCTTATATTAGTTAGGCTATCTCATCAGTGGTATCTTCAGCCTTAATACCAGACGCCCGAAGGCGTTTCGATTATTTTTTAAATTTTCTGCGGCTTCTTTGTAAATCCCTCAGATTTTTTGTTTGCAAATTTCTTAAATTTCTTCTTCTTAATAAGCTCATTTATTCTCCTCAATTTTACCTGCGTCTAAGATTATTAAAGTAATAACAACCCCAAGAGCTAATAACTCACCAAACATTATCCACTCTTGCAAAGTGCTCATCATACTTCGTCCTCCAACATTATAGGCTTATCAGTTAAAAACCCTATACACCCATTTGCGTCAACTGGTTGGCAAGTAAGTTCTTGTTGTTGTTCTCTTTGAATTTCCTCTAATTGAGTGCAACCTGTTAAAGTCGCCAACACAAATAAAGGTACTACAAACATATATTTCATAATTTATCCTTTTAAAATTACCATTTAATCCACTTTGGGACCATAAGAGCTTTATCGTGCATACATCTCTCTAAATGGTCCAGTGTGTTAGATTCATCTTCAGTTAACCCTTCAAAAGCAACTGCTTCCGCTTTTTCTGGAAAACCTTCCCCTGTAAAACGTTTTCTAAAATATATCAAATTGCCAAGTAAACTTTCTGCTTCTTTTATAAAAACACTTATTACCTGTCTATTATATATTCTAGACCTGTAGTCCCACAATTCATTTCCATCATCATCATGCATATTACTACCTCTTTAACTCAAAATTAATTTTGTCATAAGGAAAGTAATCATAATACTCAAGTTCTTTTCCATCCCAATTAAATTTTATTTGAGAATGGTTTGGAATTCTGTAAGTAATCATGTCTTCAATAGCTTGTAAATGCTCTTGATAAATATGCGTGTCTCCGAAGTTCATAGTAACTTTTCCAGGAGTTAGTCCAGTTCTTCGACCTATTTCAGACAAATACAATGCTGAAAGAACTAAATCGCTGGGTAACCCAATGGCTACATCTAAGCTTCGTTGAGTCCAGATTAAATCAATAAATCCGTCTCTAACATAAAACTGATAGTTAAAATGACAGCAAGGTAAACTAAGTTGGTCCAAACGTTTAGAATTCCATAGATTAATCATATGTCTTCTACTTCCTGGATCTTTCTTAATACCCTCAATTAAAGCTTCCCACTGTTCTCTCGGTGGATAGTCTAATTCAAGTTTGCCATCTTTGTCAGCCCAAAGTTTCCAATATGGACAACCCAAAGCTTCGAATTCTTCAACTGTTTTAGCATCTTGTAAAAAGCCTAAAAGTTCACCTACTATTCCTTTAGTAAAAATCTTCCTGTAACTTAATAAAGGAAGCCCTATTTTAGCTATGTCAAATTTAATACTAGTACCGAAAACGCTCAGAGTTTTACCATTTCTAGTATCCCTCTGAACGCCATCAGTTAAAATCTCTCTGACAAGCTGTTTGTACACCTCATCAATATACATAGTTTTATTTAAAGCTATTTATATATTTGAGCGCTTTAGCCGCTGAACGACTGCTAATGCCATGGTATCTCATTAGCATTTTTCTTGCATCGTTGTGTTTACCAAAGTTATGTGTTGTTATATTAGTTTTTGTTTTCATTCTTTACTCCAGTTGGTTGACTCGTGACCGAGTTCTATTAAAAATGCTAGATTTGTGCTAGCGTGTTCCAAGTGAGAAAACCCACTTTCTGGGTCAATAAACTCACCTCTGCGATATGCTTCAAGATGCCTATACAAAGCACCAACATATCTTTCAGGGTCATCAACAGATTTCCAATTATTAGCGCCATACTTATTTGCGCCAAATGTTAAAACTTCTGCGATACCTTGAATTATTTTAGGTGGGACTAAATCATAACGAGTTTTACCACCATCAAATTTTTTGAATTCTTCCATTTATATCTCCTTCATTTATAACTATACATCCGCATAACTATTTTTTAATAAAGTCGCCTACTTCGTTCAATTCACCCTTTCGATCTTTAATTTCTTGAAATGAAAAGAATAAGCAATCTTCAATAGTCATTCCTTGAAGTTTGCATTGCATTATAAGTGTGACTATTATATCACCAATAGCATCTCTTATTTCATGCTGGTCTTTACGATTAACAGCTTCTAGCAATTCATGAGTTTCCTCTAACGTTTTAATTGCTTGAGTTATTGGATTCCCATTTATTGTTATTTTTCTGTCTTTACCCCAATTTTCTATTTGAAATATTAGCGCATCTAGGCCATCAGTGGGTTTATCTGCTAATCTATTTTCATTCCATTTAACTTTTATCTCGTCCATAACATCTCCGTTTTAAATTCTTGAGCTATCTCATCAGTTAGAACTTCAGCTCTGTTCTAAGACGCCCGAAGGCGTTTCGTTCTTCTATGCATATAGTGATACTTAATTAGTCACTTATCTTTGTGCCACCATTTTGGCTTTCGTTCTGGCATTTCATTCCACGCTGCGTAATGTTTTTCGTGGATACAATACCTACGATAAGCGGTCACAGGGTCTTCATGCTTGTACTCATCTGGCATAGCTTGAGCAAGCGGGGTAATTTTACCGGTCGGAATATTAAAAGGCGTTTGCCAAAGAGCATCTTTGAGTTTTGTGTAGCTCAAATGTGTTCTAATATAACGTTCTGTATATTCTTCGGATAAAGCTATAAAATGTTTATATAGCCATTCATAATTCGCTTTGGATTGTCTAACCCAGATCGAACATGGATGATTTTTATGAGTTGACTTATACAAACTATGTTCATCAGCATAAGCGTCCCCATCGAGCTCACGATGAGCCCCAGACAGCATTTGTGCGGTCTCTAGTACCATCTTGACTAGCATTTTATCAGGTTGAACTTTTGCGGCTTCAACAGGGTCTTCATCAAAATAAAATATATTCATTTTTTGTTTCTCCGTTTATTTATATCTATACATCCGTTTATTTTATGTTTTTATCAGGAATTTTGTAATTACTCCAATGATTTTCTGTAATTTTTTCAAATCCTAAATTATGTCTCAATGAATATCTTAAATAATCCATAGCCTGCACTTCACTTAAACGAAAGTCCATAGTTTCGCCTACTTCGTGCATTGCATCATTAAATGTATTAAAATACCCGCACATTTTCCTATAGTTTTCAATAGGCATAGTAATTATTGCGTCTTCTTTTACGTATTTCACTGCTAATTTTTTCATATTTTTCCTTAAATTAAATGAATTGCAACCATTTTTACTGTTACAAATATAATTATTCCCACAATAAAATGAGAAATTGTCATTATTATATCATTTGCGTTCATTTTTTAACATTTTTTGTTTGTTTTTAGTATTTTTTGTAGCAATTATATTATTAAGCGCATCAGTACAAATTTTGCCTAATTTTTTGTATGCTTTATTTTCTTGCGTTTTTGTCATATTTCCCTTTTGTTAATTAAATCAATTGGCTTCTCATCAGTAATGCCTAAAGCCTAGCATTAGACCCCTAATTAAAGGGGTTTCGATTTTATTCTTCTTTTTCTTTATAATCTTCTCCACAAGCCTCGCATTCTGTATTTTGGCATTCGTGGTCCATATCTGTTTCTTCTTCACATAAATCACAAACTAAGTCAAGTTCTGCCCATAAATTAGCAAAATACAACTCAGTATCTTCATCATTATAAATTTCAAGAGTATATTCCCTTAAAATCTCAGGGTTTATACTAAAACAATCTACTACGTCAGCACATTCGTATGGTTCTATAAAACCATTGCCAATCGAATGTGATACCACATCCAAATAAGCAGTGTCTGTAGCATTTCGCACTAAAACTCTAGTTTCTTTTGCGTTTTCTAGCTTTTCTTGGTCAGTCATTTAATTTCCTTTGGTTATTATTAAATTCTTTTGGGTTATCTCATCAGATATGTTTTCAACCCTAACATATGACTCCCAATTAAGGGAGTTTCGTTTAAAAATCTTGAACAACAACTTCTCCATCCATAGCAAATAAAACTAAAGTATTGTTTTCAAGCGTATCACCTGATTCCAACATGTATTCGTCTTCAGCTTCTTCGATCGAGTTATAACCAGAAAATTCGCAACGAATTCCAACTGGGTCCCACTCAAAACTTCCGTCATCTCCATACATTTCTATAAAGAAATTAGCAATAGCTTCAGCTTGATTATAAGTCCAGCTTGCATTGTCATCACTTGTAAGGTCTTGAATCATTTGACTTTCTGTTAATTCTACATATACCATTTTTATCTCCGTTATAGTTAAATTGACTTACTTATACATCCGCGTAACTTTTAATTGGTGGGACTCGGAAAGGTTCATCTTCGAAGATTTGTCGAGTTAACTCTCCCCTTTCCGTTGCTCAGATATTTGATGGCTTCGTGCGGTCGTGATTTATATCTCAATAAACCCGAACTTAGGCGCACTTTAAGCATTTGCCTCTTTTGCCCTCTGTACTTCTTCAATAACACCACTCTCTCCTTCCCTAATACTTTCATATTAAGTGGACTTAGTGCATCTCCATACTCATATCCTCTAACGCGCGTCCCATAGATTGGAATAGTTTTAAGTCTTTTCTAGACTTGTCGAATCTCATCAGTTATACCTTCTCGACCGGCATAAGACTCCCCAGTTCTGAGGAGTTTCGTTTTAACTATGTAAATCATTATTAAGATTTGTAATCTCATCTAATTCATCAAAATCATTTTTTCTTTCTTGTCTTGCTTTCATATTTCTTAAATGCATTTTGAATTGCTCTGTTTCCATAGCTTTTTCCATATCCCATACATCACTTTCTATTCTTTTGTCAATTTCCTTAGTCATTTTAGTAACTTCATCTTTAAAGAATTTTCTTCCTTCTTGAGTTGGATGCTTTCTAGCATTGTTATCACAATCTTGTAGACAAATTAACAACTCTTCATTCTTAAACTTTTTAAACTTACTCATATATTACTCCTTAAAGTTATCTTACTTATACATCCGCATAACTTTTAGCCATCTCATCAGTTATACCTTCGGCTTTGGTATAAGACTCCCGAAGGAGTTTCGTTTTAATTAATTAACTTATCTATTTTTGATCGAATTAAACCAATAGAATTTTTAGTACTTTGAA
>TARA_R110002074_G_scaffold401877_1_pt1 | contig 18899 bp, 8 predicted proteins | sample TARA_R110002074 | Tara Oceans TARA_R110002074 (sample SAMEA4397215) | marine metagenome | biome: Polar Biome; feature: [MIX] marine epipelagic wind mixed layer (ENVO:01000061); material: water (ENVO:00002006), including particulate matter (ENVO:01000060) such as... | depth 10-100 m | reverse complement strand
CTGAATCTCGGAGCTTTTCTGCGACCTATTCTGCTGAAAAGGGATTACTTTATTTACGATATTAGTTTTGGTGTTCTGTCCATAGGGACCCAATGTTGAATTGTAGGAACGTTGTTGCCAGACAATTACGGTATTTTCCGTCCTTTAATTCCGCTGGCACAACCATAAAAATATTCTACATATTCAACTTCAAATTCTAGATTATTAAAAATTTGATAGACATTTTTTGAGTTTCCAAATTCTGCTGTGTAAACTCCTAGCATTTTGTACGTATCTGGACTTCCAAGAAATAATTTTCCTATAATGGGAATCACATGTTTCAGGTAAAACATAAAAAAGGGTTTTAGAAATGTACTATTGGGAACAGAGACCTCAATAAGTGAAAATTTACCGTTTGGTTTTAGTATTCGGTTAATTTCGTTTGCCAATTTTTTAAGTTGTTCATCATTAAAGGTTTTTAATCCAAATCCAGATACGACAAAATCGGCAGTTTCATTTGCTATCGAGTTTTCAAAAACGTTTTCTTTAAGGATTTCAATGGTTGATTTTTCGAACTTCTTTTTGTTTTTTTTGGCACGATTAATCATTTCTGTAGAGAAGTCAAGTCCGATTAGTTTTGATTCATTGTCCGTTTTTTTTAGAATATGTTTCCAACATTCTCCCATTCCAGTCATTAAGTCGACCACTGTTTTTCCTTTTTCAATTTCAATTTCCGCAATGCATTGTCGCCTCCATCTTTCGCTAAATCCAAATGAGGTTATGTAATTCATGTTAGCATACGAACTACTCATTTTGTCAAATAATTTTTCCACAAATTTAGTCTCGTAGATTTCTTTCATTCGCGTGTATCGTAGTAATTACTGGAAACGGTTTGGCTATGACTCCGTTGCGTGAAAATCCGCGAGGATTTTCCGCCGTAAACCGAAGATAGCAAATTGCAATGAATTCCGATTAGGAATTCAGGCGCAATGAGCTATACACGACTTAAGTTTGATTTTTTTCATATGGAAATCCTGCATTATCAAGAAGTTCATATTTCCATCTGTTTTTGTCATTATTCCATTTTTTACTTTGACTTTTTAATTGTGCAATATTATCTCTATGTTTTTTTAAAACTTTTGGTTTTTCTTTTCTAAATTTTTCAATCTCATTGTTATTTTCTAATTCTAGAACGAATCTCCAACTATTAATTTTATTTTCGATTCCCTCTCTGTGTTTTTGTTTTTCCCATTCCCATTCAACTCCATTTTTTGCTAAAAGATTACCTAACATTTCAACACGGATTTTACTGATTAAATCAGTTCTGTTTTCTCTATCTTGTTTTAATTTAGAGGTAATTTGGTCATTAAGCCAATGCCCAATATATGTTTTTTGTGAAGGGACAGTTTTAAAATTTTTCTTTTTACTATAATAATTTTCAAGCTCAACTAAACTGTCAGACCATTCGTCATCTTTTGGGCGATTAGGATTATACATTTTACTGTCAAATTCCCAAACAAAGTTTATTGATTGCATTTTTCTTTCCTCATATTCTGTCAATTTTGGGCCGTAGTTTTTATTACCCTTTCTTCTTTGCTTTTGCCAAGCACACCATCTACCGACTTGGTAATATGGATTGGATTTGCTTTTAAATTGCGGAACATAAGTGTATTCACTTTTTGGGTCAACTTTATTTTTATATTCTACGACTTTATTAAAATCCTTATTCCATTTTATTAACCTCTTTCTCTCTTTTCCTATTCCACCAAATGGGAATTCAGCATCTAATAATCTTTCAAAAATCTCAAATGGTAATGATTCGTCACCTTGATTATAAAGTTTGTGCATTTTTTGATACCAATTGAAGAGTTCTCTGTCTTCGGTATGCTTACTTACAATTCCAGATGGTCTTTTAGTTTTTTTGTAGTCTATGTATCTTTCAATTAGTGTGTCAAATTTCCCATAATCACTTTCTCCAAAAGTTTTTTTATTACTTCTATTGGTGGACGTGTCTTCTTGTTCAAATCCAGATTTGATATTAAAATCGGTTACTTCTATATTTTCTTGTTGGACATCCGAATTTTCTCCGTCATTATTTTTAGGTTCTTCGACTTTACCACTTTCTCTGAATTGGATAAAAAGTAAATTTTCCTTTATTAATTCATCTAATAATTCATAAGAAAGTAATTGTAGTTTTGAGGACGATAAATCCAATAAATCGGAATAATAAGTTTTAATTTCGTCAATTAGTTTTTGACCTTGTTTGTCTGTTTTTGTTCGAAAATCTAATTGAATTGAAGATTCCAAGTTCGTTTTTATACCTTGACTTGTAAGATTGGAAGAACCAATAATAATTCTAGTAAATTTTTTGCCTTCAAAAATAAATAGCTTTGGATGGTAAGTAACAAATTTCCGTTTATCTCTATAAATGTAAGTTTCGATTCTTTGTTTTAATAAAGATTCTAATGCCTCTTTTGAAGTTCCTCTGTTATCAACACCAATATAGAATCTAATTTTGTCGAAGCTAGATTTTGCCATTTCAAGAAATGGTTCGAGCATTTTTGTTCCTGAAATAGAAGCAAAAGCAACAAAGCCATAAAAAGTAGAGTATTCTTTACTTTCTAAAGACACGGCAAGTTGTTTTCCGACATTATTTTTGTCGCCTTTATCTAATCCGTGTCCTAAAAAGGTTGCTTTCATTTAATCGTTTGTCAGCTTGCACACAACTTATTATATGATAACTTTTATCAAGGTTATCCTAGTGATTTAATGGGGATAACGTATCTTTTTTATCATGGTTATCTAGTCACCGTACGTTCAAATATAATCAATAATCCCTTTTAATATCTACCCGTAAATACGTATTGGAGCAGGTTAGGCTATAAGCGTCCTAAAAATATTTTCCACACAGGCTTGTATCAATTTATCGGTTTGTGCCATGGCTTCTTGTAGGGTCATAGGTTGGTTTACAATGGAGAAGGTAGCAGTTACGCCTAGGTGGTAGAGGTCATGTAGGTTGGGCTCCACTTTCCCCGCTATGGCAATGACGGGTACGTGGTGTTTTTTTGCTAAGGCGGCAATGCCTGCAATGGTTTTTCCGTAAAGGGTTTGCTGGTCTATTTTGCCTTCGCCTGTAATGACCCAATCAGCATCCTGGATGTGGGTTTCGAGTTGGAGGGTTTCTAAAATTAGGTCAATGCCTCGTTCTAACTGCGCGTTAAAATAGGTGAGGAGTGCCGCACCCATACCGCCTGCGGCGCCACCGCCGGGGATAGTGGCTATGTCTTTGTTTAGGTCTTTTTGTATGATATTTGCGTAGTGGGTTAGGTTGTGGTCTAGCTGTTTTAGCTGTTCTGGGCTTCCGCCTTTTTGTGCGGCAAAGACCATGGAAGCGCCTTGTGGACCAATTAAGGGGTTCGAGACATCGCACGCACCTATAAACTCACACTGGGCAATGCGGGTGTCCAACTGAGAGCAGTCTATGGTGTGGAGGTTTGCTAAGGCGCCGCCTCCTTCGCCAATATCGTTACCTTTCGTGTCTAGGAATTTTCCGCCCAAGGCTTTTATCATTCCCATACCGCCATCGTTTGTGGCGCTACCACCAATTCCTACAATGATTTTGGTACAGCCTTTATCGAGGGCGTCTTTAATGAGTTGTCCTGTGCCGTAGGTGGAGGTACTCATGGGGTTTTTTTCGGTTTCGGTGAGGAGTTCCAATCCCGAGGCGGTTGCCATTTCTACCACAGCAGTGGTACCGTCGCCTAGGATACCGTATTGCGCTTGGATGGGGCGGAGGAGTGGGTCTTTTACCGTTACTGTCACCAAGGTTCCGTTACAAGCGGGTACTAAGGCTTCGAGGAGTCCTTCGCCGCCATCGGAAATAGGGATTTGTAGTGTTTCTGCCTGAGGTAGTACTTTTTTGATGCCTATGGCGATGTTTTCGGCTACGGCTTTGGCCGAAAGGCTTTCTTTAAAGGAATCTGGTGCTATGACTATTTTCATTGTTTCTTAATTTCATTGGGTTGGTTCGTTTTATACTTTCTTTTGCTTGTCCAAAAGAAAGTACCAAAGAAAAAGACCCCTTCTAAAAAGCTATTTTGTAGAATAATACTATGTACTACATTAAAACTCATCTTATTTAAACGAATAATTGGATTACAGATAATAAAACTATCGCGGTGATGCCTTGGAAGAGGGTGGCGAGGGAATGGCTTTTAAGGGTAGTTTTGGTATCCATCCCAGAAAACTGAGAAACCACCCAAAAGTAGCTATCGTTGATATGAGAAACTGTCATGGCTCCTGCTCCAATGGCAAGAACGGCAAGGGCACGAGATAGCTCACTGTCAAGACCTAAAGTACCCATCATAGGGGCAATGATAGTTGCCGTGGTAATAATAGAAACCGTAGAGGAACCTTGTGCCGTTTTTAGGATAGCGGCGAGGAGGAAAGGTAAAAAGATGCCCACTTCTATACCTGAGAAATTGGCTTCAATGATTTCTCCTAAATTTCCTGAACGAAGGATGCTCCCAAAAGCACCTCCTGCTCCTGTTATAAGAATGATGACTCCCGCTTCTTTTAAAGAACTAGATACCCATGTAAGGCGTTCTTTTACAGGGGTGTTTTTGGTTACTAGTTGCACGGCGAAAAGAATTCCGATAAACAACGCAGGAAGCGGATGACCAATAAAGGAAAAGATAGTAGCAAGGGTTCCTTCTCCAAAGGGGTGAGAAGGATATTGGGCAATGGAGCGAAGTGCAATTAATAAGATGGGAATGAGAATGGGTAATAGCACTGCCAGAAATGAAGATCTGCTTTCGGGGATTTCTTCGGATTTAGTAAAGGTTGTTTCTTCGGTTACGGTGAGTTTTTTTCCAGATTTTACAGCCCAAAGATAGCCTACAAAAGCGGTGGGAACCGCAATGGCAATCCCAAGTAAAATAACCAACCCTAAGTCGGCTTCTAAGGCTGCTGCAGCGGCTAGCGGTCCAGGAGTGGGAGGAATAAAGACGTGAGAAACGTAGAGTCCTGTAGAAAGGGCTACTACAAACACCACCATAGAGATTCCTGTTTTTTTGCTGAGTGCCTTGTTTAAGGAGGAAAGGATAATAAACCCCGAATCGCAAAATACGGGAATGGAAACTAAAATCCCTGTGAGGTTCATGGCTAAGGGCGATTTTTTATCTCCAATGAGTTTTAAAATATATTTGGCTATGGTGGAAGTGCCTCCAGATTTTTCCAAAAAGGTACCAATGACGGCTCCCAACCCTATAATGATTCCTATGCTCGAAAGAGTATTTCCAAAACCTTCACTGATGGTATTAAGGATGGTGGTTCCGTCTAACCCCATAAAAAAACCCATCATCATCGCGGCAAGAATGAGGGTGATAAAAGGATGTATTTTAAATTTGGCAATGGCAACAACGATAAAAACGAGTACAGCTAAAATGATTAGGAGAAGGTTCATAGGGGGTTGGTTAGGTTACTAGGTATTAAATTAGATAGTGTTTTTCAGCGATTAGAAAGTTACGTTTTTTTCCGAAACTTGAATTATTTGGATTTCATAGCTATTGCACACTCCCCACGCAACCCTTACCTTTGTGGCTCGTCTATGAGGGGTGAAAGGTGTTAGGTGGTTGGTAAAGGGCGAATGTATAAATTTGCCTATGCCTAGACCTTAAAACCTAAGACCCATAACCCAAAACCCATAAAGAATGCCTGGATTCGAATTATTTGGAGAAGAAGAACGCAAACACGTTAACGATGTCATGGAAAGTGGTGTATTAATGCGCTACGGATTTGACGGCATGCGAAATAATCACTGGAAAGCTAAAGAGTTTGAAAAAGCGTTTGCAAAACGAATGGGTGCGGAGTATTGCCAATTGGTGTCGAGTGGCACAGCTGCCTTAACAGTGGCGCTGGCTTCGGCTGGAATTGGAGCAGGGGACGAGGTGATTATGCCTACCTTTACGTTTGTAGCCAGTTTTGAATCTATTATGGCATTGGGGGCTGTACCGGTGTTGGTGGATATTGACGATACATTAACGTTAGACCCAAAAGCTGTGGAAGCAGCCATTACTCCTAAAACCAAATGTGTGATGCCCGTCCATATGTGTGGTTCTATGGCACGTTTAAAAGAATTAAAAGCTATTTGCGAAAAACACGACCTTATTTTACTAGAAGATGCCTGCCAAGCTTTAGGAGGAACGTACGAAGGAAAACCTTTGGGTAGCTATGGAGATTTGGGCTGTTTTTCTTTCGATTTTGTGAAGACTATTACCTGTGGTGAGGGAGGCGGAATTATTACCAATACGAAACAATTTGCTGTAAATGCAGATCAGTATCAGGATCACGGCCACGACCACATTGGGAACGACCGTGGTGCCGAAACCCATCCGCATTTGGGATACAATTTTAGAATTTCAGAACTGCACGCTGCGGTGGGATTGGGTCAGTTGGAGAAGTTGGATGATTTTTTAGCCATTCAGAAAAAAAACTACACCATTTTACGAAATGAATTATCCAAAGTAGATGGGATTACTTTTAGAACGGTGCCCGAAGGTGGTGAAGAAAATTATTCCTTTTTAAACTTCTTTTTACCTACCCAAGAGTTGACAGAAAAAGCCCATAAAGCCATAGGAGAAGCAGGAGTGGATGCTTGTTTCTATTGGTTTAAAAACAACTGGCACTACATTAATGGCTGGGAACATCTTCGTCATTTAAAGAGTATGGGTAATCTTCCGCAAGAAATTCAGAATCAGATACAAGATTTAAACGACACCAATTTTTCAAAAAGTGACCTTTGGATGGGGCGCACTATTTCTTCTTTAGTGAAAATTGGTTGGAGTGAAGAGGAAGTTAGCCAACGAGCCAAGACGATGGCAACAGTCCTTTCGGCGGTACTTCAAAAAGCTAGCATTCGATAATTAGTATTGTAATACTCCCTTCATTTTTATTTATTCACTATATCTTTAGTATCTTTAGATATAGACTCGAATATTCATGACCCTTTTTAGAATTTTAGGCTTTTTATTACTGATGCCTTTTGTGTTACTGGCACAAAATGTTGAGCCTAAAGACGTCAAGTCTATTTCAAATTTAAAGCAGATTTCTTTTAAAGAATTGACCGTAGAACATGGTTTGTCACAAAATAGTGTGGTAAGCATTTCTCAAGATTCTATTGGTTATATGTGGTTTGCAACACAAGATGGACTTAATAAATATGACGGAAAATCTTTTACTTTTTACAACAAACAATTTGAAGACGTTACACGCCCTACGTTCAGCAATCTAGGCAAAGTGTACATTGATAGGGGAGGTACATTATGGATTATTGGCAGTGGTGGCACATTGGAAAAGTTTGATAGAGAAAATGAAACTTTTAAGACTTTAATCGGCATTCACAACCCAAGTTGTATTTTTCAGAATAAGAAAAATGATTATTTTATTGGAACCTATGGTGAGGGGCTTTTTACCATATCTAATACTACAAGAGATACTACACAGATATTTAATAAGGTATTGAATGGGCAGGATATTTTTGAATTTCTTGAAATAGACAACACGCTTTTTGTGGCAGCTTCAGGAGGGGTATTTAAAATAAGGAACAGCAATATTTCAAAAATTGAAAGTGAGGGCAATGTAGCTCATTTTAGTGCTTTAGCGACATCCAAAGAAAAAAGGGTATGGGTTGGCACTTTTGGTTCTGGGCTTTTTTATAAACTTCCAGATACTGAAATACTGTATAAAGTAAAGCATCCCAACCTCCCTGAAACGCTAAACATTCAGGATTTACTAATAGATCAATACAATAACTTATGGATTGCTACCTATGGAGATGGGGTGTATGTATATGATTTTACTACTGAGAAGGTTCAGCATTTTATAGTGAATAGTAAAAATGCCTTTGGAATTAATTATGACGATGTTTTGAGCTTGTATATGGATTATACGGGAATCATTTGGTTGGGAACCGATGGGGGAGGACTAAATTATTACGACGAACATTTGTTTAAGTTTCAGGTTATTACCAATTCACAAACACCAAATAACGTATTTGTAGACCTTGCAAGAGCTATTACTGTGGATGAGGATCATACTATTTGGATAGGGACTTCGGGGAAAGGGCTTTCGGCAGTAAATTTAGGGCAGGAAAAATACAAAACGTATTCTACAGAAAATTCAAAACTGAGAAGTGATCGTATTATGAGTTTGATGTTTTATCATCATGAATTGTGGATAGGGCATCAAGGGGAGGGATTACAGATTATGAATGCTAGCGGAAAGATGGAATCTATCCCTGAAACTTCCAAAATGACTATCTGGAAAATGTATAGGGATAGTGCATCCAATATCTGGTTATGTACTCGCGATCGTGGCTTGGTATTATTTGATAGGAGTCAAGGAATTTTGAAGGAAATAAATACCGAGAACAGTGCCCTAACTTCTAATAATATAAGAACGATTGAAGAAGGAACCAACCATGATTTATGGATTGGGAGTGAAGACCACGGGCTCTTTTTATGGGATGCTTCCGAAGAAAAAATTGAAAAGATTCATGAGATTCCAGATAAGATAAAATCGCTGTATTTTGAAAATGACAAGCTTTGGATTGGAACCAATGGAAATGGCTTAAAAATGTACAATGTTGAGGATAAATCTATTAAAGTTTATACCATAGACCAATGGCTTGCTAATAATGTTATCTATAGTATTTTACCAGATTCACTAGGAAATTTATGGTTAAGTTCTAATAAGGGTATCACCAAATTCAATTTAAAGGAAGCTAATAAACGCTATATTGAAAATTACACCACGAGTAGTGGATTACAAGCATTGGAGTTTAATACCGGGGCATACTACAAAGGGGAGGATAACCTGCTCTATTTTGGTGGGTTGGAAGGCGTTAATTGGTTTAATCCAAACCAGTTAACACTCAATGCTGCAGCACCAAAAACCGTGATTACTCAGGTTGAGCTCTTTGGTAATAAACAGCCTATGACTCCTAATGCTGTTTTTACTCATGACCAAAACACGCTTACTTTTACTTTTGCTGGATTACATTTTTCGCAACCAGATCTTAATCTTTATAGGTATCAATTAGTTAATCATGACACAGATTGGACGTTTCCAAATTTTTCTAACATAGCCCACTACACCAATTTACCTCCCAATGATTATACGTTTAGGGTGCTATCGAGTAATTATGATGGGGAATGGAATAAAGTCCCTGTAGAATACTCATTTCGCATTTTAAAACCTTGGTATCTTACCAATGTCATGAAGGTGACCTATTTGTTATTGTTGTTGTTACTACTTTATGGTATTTATTGGTATTTAAAGTTTCGATGGGATGTAAAAACGAAATTACAATTAGAACATGCTGAAACCGAACGACTAAAAAAGCTTAATGATTTTAAAACAACGCTCTATACTAACATTTCCCATGAATTTAGAACACCCCTAACACTTATCTCTGGTCCTATTGATCATCAATTAACAAAATAAGAACTGTCTGAAGAAGATAGAAAGGAACTCACTTTAGTAAAACAAAATGCCAATAGGTTGCTCAATCTTGTCAACCAAATGATGGATTTGTCTTTAATAGACTCTGGGCAATTAAAGTTGCAAGTACGTCAGGGTGACCTAATAATATTACTCAAACAACTAGTGGAGGCATTTAAATATAAAGCGGCGCAAAAACATATTTCTATACAAACTCATTTCCCCTCGGAAGATTTAGCTAATGCTTGGTATGATAAAGATATTATTGAAAAAGTAGTTTCCAATTTATTTTCAAATGCCATTAAATATGCTCCCGAAAACACGGATATCATTCTCGATATTAATAAAAAAGATGACTATTTATTACTATCACTAATTAATAGTTACCAAAAGGTAAACATTACCGATTTAAGTAGGTTATTTCATCGGTTTTATCAGGACGATACTAATGCCGAGGGAGTTGGTGTAGGTTTAGCCTTAGTTAAGGAATTAATAACACTTTCTAAGGGAAGCATTATAGCCAATACCGTTGCTAAAGATAAAATTCAGTTTACGGTTACTTTACCCATTGTAAAAAGTGCTTTTGATGAGTCAGATATCATACATAGCACAAATGACAAGGTTGTTTTTTCTGAAGTAAAAAGGGATGTAACTACTTCTGTAGAAAAGGCCAAGATTTTAATTGTTGAAGATGACACGGATATTCGAAAATTTGTGGTTTCTATTTTTAAGGACTCTTATGATATTATTGAAGCTTCTAATGGTAAGATAGGAATTGAAAAAGCTTTAAAACAAATACCAGACCTCATTGTTAGCGATGTCATGATGCCTGTAAAGGATGGAATATCGTTATGTAACGAGTTAAAATACAACGAGCTTACGAGTCATATCCCCATTATTCTATTAACTGCCAAAGTAGGCGAGGAAAATGAAATGATTGGATTAAAAACAGGAGCCGACGCTTATGTTACTAAACCTTTTAATAGTGAAAACTTGAAGCTAAGGGTAGAAAAGCTTATTGAAAATAGAAGGTTATTGCAGCAAAGATTTAGTAAAGATTTTAGTATCCAACCAGAATTGGCTATAACCTCTACAGAGACTAATTTCCTGAACAAACTTAAGATTATACTGGATGAGGAAATTACACAAACCAGTTTTAATAGCGAGCAATTTGCAACCGCCATGCTTCTAAGCAGAACTCAATTGCATCGTAAGTTAAAGGCTATTTTTAATATGTCTGCTTCAGAGTTTATTAGATCTCAACGATTAAAACTTTCACTCACCCTTTTGAAGGAGTCGGACGCCACAGTTTCAGAAATAGCCTATCAGGTTGGGTTTAATACTCCTTCCTATTTTATTAAATGTTTCAAAGAAGTGTACCATTGCACTCCTCAAGAATTTCAACAACAGTAAGAAATAAAGACAAATCCCCTCTTTGTAATCCTGTCATTTTTATAGCCTTGTAACATATCTTCTATTTTTAAAAACATCTCTTCCATAAAGGCAAGAAGTTACCTTATACTTTTACTTCAATAAAATCGGTGCTTATGTCCAATAACACAAATGGAGACATCCATGAGGAAAAAATTTACCTAAGTATAGACCATTTAAAGAGCGGTACTTACAAGTTAAATATACTGTTGGAAAATAAGATTATTAAATCGATTAAGATTGAAAAATAAATAATTATCGTTATGAAAAAAACATTCATTTTAATCGGCTTTTATTTTATAGCATCTGGTGTGTTTGCCCAAGTAGGAATTGGTAATACGAGCCCAAATGCTACTTTGGATATTTCGGCAAGTAATATTGTAACCCCAGCAAATACAGATGGAATTTTGATTCCAAGAGCGGATGAATTTCCAGCAATAAACCCTGGAGTTGCACAAGATGGGATGATGCTTTTTATGACAGGAAATGGAGCTCCTTCTAAAGGGTTTTATTATTGGGATAACGGAATTTCTACATGGGTATCTGCTACAGGTGTAAATAGGATAAATGACCTAATTGATGGGCGATCTGATATGGACGGAACGAATGACGGTTCTTCAGTTTATCTTGGTATAAATGCAGGAAGTAATGATGACTTATCCAATAACCAAAATGTAGGTGTAGGTTTTGAGTCGTTATTAAGTAATACAAGTGGGTTTTCTAATACTGCAATTGGGTTTCATTCCCTAAGAAGCAATACTTCGGGATCCTCAAATGTTGCACTAGGAACAAGCAGTTTAAATTCAAATACCGTAGGAGTGGGCAATACTGCTTTAGGTAATTATAGTCTGCCTTCTAATACGACTGGAGCTGGAAATATAGGTATTGGTTTAAGCACATTATTTTCAAATACAACTGGGAATTATAATACTGCTATCGCCAATTATAGCATGACATTTAATACAACAGGGTCAAACAATCTCGCTATAGGATATAATAGTCTATTAAATAATACCTGGGGTGGTTTTAATATAGCTTTAAGTACAGGGGCTTTATTTAATAATACCACCGGGAATTATAATATTGCTTCGGGAGCATATAGCTTATCTCAAAATACCAGTGGAGATGATAATATTGGTATTGGTTATTCTTCAATGGAAAACAATACTACTGGGAATGGGTCTATTGCCATTGGAAGGCAAGCACTTAATCAAAATAGTACAGGTGGGTATAATGTTGCAATTGGTTTTAACGCAGGTTTTAATGAAACTGGAAGTAACAAACTCTATATTGAAAATTCAAATAGTACAACCCCTCTAATTTATGGTGAATTTGATAACGATTTGCTTCGTATAAATGGAACACTCGACATTAATAATGCGTATCAATTTCCAATGGCAGATGGAACTGCAAATCAAGTATTACAAACCGATGGTGCTGGCTCCATAAGTTGGGCATCACCAACTACAGGAGCAGAAAAAATAGATGACCTTACAGATGGTAGATCTGATAATGACGGAACAAATGACGGTTCATCCATTTTTTTGGGGATAGATGCTGGATTGAATGATGATTTAACAGATAATAGAAACATTGGAATTGGGCGTAATAGTTTAACAAATAATACCTCAGGGAATGGAAATATAGCAATTGGGGTGGGTAATTTAAGTAACAATAGCACTGGAATTAATAATATAGCTATAGGTCAATATGTTCTCCCACAAAATAACGGTGATAACAATGTTGCAGTAGGTCCAAATGCTATGTTATTCAACACCACAGGTAATGGAAACACGGCTGTGGGTGGCTTTTCTTTACGTAATAATACAACAGGAGATTTTAATAGCGCATTTGGAACTGTTGCTCTTTATCAAAATACTATTGGTGAATATAACAATGGATTTGGATATCAAGCATTACGTAATAACACTACTGGTTCCTATAATGCAGCCTTTGGGTCCTTTTCTTTATATAACAATACAGTTGGAATCAATAATATTGCCATAGGTGATTCTTCTTTATACGATAATACAACAGGCGTAGATAACATTGCTTTAGGTGTGGATGCTTTGGCGAATAACATTTCGGGTTTTAGCAATGTTGCTGTTGGGACTAATGCTCTTTTTAACACTACTGGAAATGGTAATATAGGAATAGGCTTTGCGGCATTGCGACTAAATACTTCGGCTAATGATAATATAGCCATTGGCTTTGCGGCTTTAGAAAATAATACAACAGGTACGCAAAATATAGCTTTGGGATCGCAAGCACTTATAAATAATACAACTGGTTTTTTTAATATGGCTTATGGAAGATACTCACTTACGGCAAATACAACTGGAGCTGGGAATGTGGCTATGGGACACGGCACCTTAAGAGATAATCTTACAGGAAACGACAATGTCGCCATTGGAGGTAGTGCAGGCGATGGTGTAAATGGAAGTAATAATGTTTTTCTTGGACAACTTTCGGGAAGTAATGGAACGACAAATACCAACTCTGGAAATGTCCTTTTAGGCTATCGAGCTGGGCAGAACAGTGTTTTAAACAATAGACTATATATCGAGAATTCAAGCAGTACGACCCCTCTTATTTATGGTGAATTTGATAATGACTTGGTTAGAATAAATGGAACTTTTGATATTAATAATGCGTATCAATTTCCAACGGTAGATGGTACGGTAAATCAAATGCTACAAACAGATGGGGCTGGTACGCTAACTTGGACAACACCTGCTTTAGGCGCAGAAAGGATAAATGACTTAATTGATGGAAAAAGTGATAATGATGGAACAGAAGATGGTTCTTCCATTTTTTTAGGAATTGGTGCGGGAGCTAATGATGACAGTTCAGACAATTTCAATTTGGGCATTGGTTTTAATGCTTTGATTTCGAATAGTATAGGCGTAGGTAATGTTGCTATAGGGCATTCTAGTTTATACAATACCACTGGGAGTGTTAATATTGGCATTGGATATCGTAGTCTATTTACTAACACTACAGGCTCTTCCAATATTGGCATTGGTGCTTATTCACTTGAAAATAATATTGATGGTAGTAATAATATAGCTGTAGGATATGGCACAATGATTTCAAATACGGACGGCAGTGGCAATATAGCATTAGGTCTTTCTGCTTTATCCGGAAATACATCTGGAAATGATAATACAGCATTGGGAAATGCTGCTCTTTATAATAACACAAGTGGAATAGGAAATACTGCTATTGGTAATAATGCATTATACAACAAGGGTTCAGGAGAAAATAATGTAGCTGTTGGTAATTTGTCTTTAGCTGCTCTAATTAATGGAGATAGTAATATTGGATTAGGCTATCAGGTTTTAGGCCAAATGGCAGCAGGACTAGGCAATGTTGCTATTGGAGAAGAAGCAGGTTATCAAAATACAGGCGGAAACCGAAATATTTTTTTAGGTTACAATGCTGGATATAATGAAACGGGTAGTAATAAACTATACATTGAAAACTCTAACGTAAATGCCAATAATGCGCTTATCTATGGAGAATTCGATAACAATTTATTGCGCTTTAATGCCGATGTTGAAGTGAATACGGGCTCCTTAAATGTGGATGCAGGAACCCTTTTTGTGGATGAAGTGAATAATAGAGTAGGAGCTGGAACCGTAACGCCAGATTATAGATTTTCAGTAAACGGTCCCATAAATTTAAATGAGGACATTGCAAGTGCATCGGTTGCGATGCGAGTTAACGGAGCCGAGGCTTTATGGTATAATGGTACTTATTTTAGTTGGGGATTTGGAGCAACCGCTAACTTTTTTGCCGATCCCATTGGCATTGGTCTTTCTGCCCCAGCATATCAGTTGGAATTGAGTACCAATTCTGCTGCCAAACCTACTTCTTCAGCTTGGACGGTAACTTCGGATGCTCGATTAAAAACAAATGTTCGTCCTTTTAGTGAGGGACTTTCGGTAGTGGAAAAAATAAACCCTGTTTGGTTTACTTACAATGGTAAAGCGGGAATGCCTACCGATACAGGTGTAGGAACCATTGCGCAAGAATTGCAGAAAATAGCTCCTTATATGGTAAAAGATTGGGAATACAAGTCTGAAGATGGAACAAAGTCAGAAACCTATTTAGGAGTAGATTATGGTGCTATGGATTTTGTCTTAATAAACGCAGTAAAAGAACAGCAAGAGATAATCAATACTCAAAATGAAAAAATAGCCACTCTCGAAGATCGATTAAAAAAGGTGGAGGCATTGTTACTTAAAATTGCCCTAAACGAAAATTAAGAATAGTTCTTAATTATCTCGTGCTTAAACCAATCATACCCCCAAGTGATTGGTTTTTGTTTTTAAAAAGGTTTTTACCAAAAATTCAGGTTAATTTTTGCAGAAAATCACTTTTTCTCTTTTTAAGATTTAATTAAAATGTTTTATTTGTTGAATCTATATAAAAGCTAGAATTTTTTGTTATTTATGAATATTTCCACGTCACACTTCCGTAGTATTTTATTGTTTTTCTTTTTTTCTTTCAGTGTTTCTTTAGTTGCACAAAATCCGAGTAAAATTTGGCAAGAATTACATGCTAATAACAGAGCAAAAGCTCTAGAAATGGTTAATAAAAAGGGATTTGTTAAAGATGTTGAAACATCGTTACTGCGACAAATTGTACGTATGGAAAACGGATTGATGCTTCGGGAAGACAATTTTTTAAAAGAACTATCCACTTACCCAAATTACGAAAATTATTTATTTGCCCATTGGTTTTTTCCTTACGCTTTAGGGGATTATTTAGATTCTGGATTTAACTCTTACAATGTTTCTTCCATTAAAGAGTTGGACCAAAAAACCATGAAAAACAATACCGTTAGGGATGGGTATGTTTATTATAAATCGGTGGTGGAACGCTACCAAAATAATTGGGATACCTATTTGGCGCTCAATAAAAAAATTGAAAGTGTAACTCAATGGGAATATTGTGGCCCCTTTGAAAACTTAAATAACAGTGGATTAGATACTCAGTACCCTCCAGAAACCACTGCGGTTACCGAAACTCCATTTAACACAAGGAGAAATGGTTCGGTAAATTGGTACGCAGCAAAAAATTCTGGAGAGCCCTATCAGTTTTTCTTAAATCATTCCGAACTTATTTCAGGGATAAATTACGCACAAACTTTTGTGGATTCTGCTGTTGACCAAAGAGTAAATTTAAAAGTAGGGAAGGGCGGAATTTTCCAGTTGTTTGTAAACGATGTTTTGGTTTTTGAAAATGATAAGGATCGCTTAACCGAAATGGATGCCTACACCATTGCCGTAAATCTGAAAAAAGGGAATAATAGGTTATTGGTAAAAACAGCCTCTTATGCAACCTACCCTTATTTTATGATTAAGATAGTGGACGATGCTGGGAACCCAATTAAAAATGTATCGGTTAATCTTACAAACAAAGAGTATTCAAAAAGTACGTTGGCAGAAATTGCTCCTAAAGAAATTCCAAATCCGTTTTATACCTTTTTTGAAAATCGATTGGCCGATAAAAAAGGAGATAAAGATTTAAACAGATTCAGTTTGGTGATGGCTTATATGCGTAATTCTGAATTTGAAAAGGCACAAAAAATGGTAGAATCTTGGTTGGAGGAATACCCAAATAGTACTTTTATAAAATCTATTTTGGCCGAGATACATAACAGTGCGGGTGATTCTGAAAGTTATAATGAGATTATAAAAAACATTGAAACTTTCGACCCAAATTATTATTTGTCGTTGATGAATAAGTTTCAAAACTTTGATGAACTCTATAAAATGGATATTGAGACTTACGAATCCACGCTTCAGAAGCTTTCACAAGTTGTAGATTACTCCTTTATAGCTACTGCAACCGATTTGCTTTTGGAATTACGCAGACAGCGTATGAACGAAGTGGAAGCAGCACTTGATAAGTTTATTGAAGACCCCAGTGTCCCTTCCTCTTTGTATAGCACCTTTGTAATGTTTTACAGTCAATTGTTTAATAACGATGAAAAAACGATTAAAAAGTTAGAAGAAAATAAGGCTCAGCATTTTAATTATGACGTTGATTTAAGTTTAGCCTATTATTACGAAAAGCAAAATAGAAAGGACGAAGCACTTGAAATTTTGAATGAATCGGTTAAAAAAATAGATTATGACAATGCCATTATTCAAGAATACATAGCCTATTTACACGATTATCAGCGTTATGAAGAGTCATTGCCTTACATAGAAATGGGAATCGAAAACTACCCCGATACTTTTGTGTTTTTGAAATTAAAAGCAGAAGCATTACGCCAACTAGATAAGACAGAAGAAGCTTTAGTTTTTTACGAAAAAGCAATTGAAAGAAACAGCAGCGATAGCGAATTAAGAAAGCTTATTTACGACCTTAAAAAAGTAAAGGATCCGTTAGATAATTTTAGATTAAAAGAATTCTATTCCTTTATTGAAGCTAATAGAGGTAAAATTAAAACAAACAACTACGGTGTTAACTTTTTACTAGATCAAGTGGATGTACAAAAGTACCCAAGCGGTGGCGGAAGGTACAAAGGCACGTACATTTATGAAGTTACTTCCCAAAAAGGAATTGACCGTTTAAAGGAATATAATTTAGGACTCTACGGTGATTACGCTATTTACAAATCGGAAATTGTAAAGAAGGATAAAAGTATTTCTCCTGCCGAAAAGAGCGGGTCTAACTTTGTGTTTAACGGACTCGAAATTGGCGACGTGGTCTTAATCGATTTTGAAGGAAGTTTTTCACGTTCTGGAAGATTTTATAAAGATTATGTAGACACTCGTGGGTTTAATAGCTATTACCCTGTAACGGAAAAAACATTCCGATTGTTTATGCAAGAGGACAACTTGAAATTTAAGGTGACCAATGGTGAAATTCCGTATAAGAAATCGAAAGAAGGTGATTTTTATGTACACGAATGGAGTGTGAAAAATGATAAAGAACTTCCCATGAGTGAAGATTTCATGCCTACCTATTCCGATATAGCAAGAGAGCTTCATTTAAGCTCTATCGAATCTTGGGACGAGATTTCGAATTGGTATTCAGATTTGGTGAGAGAGCAAATGGAATTTGACCAAACCGTTGAAGATGCTTTTAAAAAGATTTTTCCAAATGGAGTGGCTAACCTTTCAGATGATGAAAAAGCGAAGAAAATTTATGAGTACGTCACTGGTAATTTTTCATACAGCTATGTGAGTTTTAAGCAAAGCGGGTTTGTACCTCAAAAACCAGAAAAAACAATTAAAACCAAGTTGGGCGATTGTAAGGATTTTTCAACATTGTTTGCAGTGTTAGGAAAAGAAGCTGGGTTGGATGTTAATTTGGTTCTTGTATTGACTTCAGACTATGGAAAAAACGCACTCATCCTTCCTTCAACAGACTTTAATCATTGTATTGTGAAGGTAACAATTGATGGAAAACCTCAGTTTTTAGAATTAACAGATAAGTATTTGCCTTATAAAGCGCTTCCGGTTTCCTTGCGAAATGCTACAGGTTTGGAGATTCCTTATAACAAAGGTGCAATACAAGGCAATGAACTTTTTAAAATATATAATGTTAACCGAAAGAAATCTACTTTTTTAAATGATTACATCGTTGATATTGCTGATGAAAGTTCGAATATTCATTTAACAACTTCCGTCACGGGTCATTTAAGCTCTTATTATATCGAACTGTTAAGCGACGATAACGAAAATGTAAAAAAGGAAAAAATATCTGATGATTTATTGAACAGAACCAAGGTGGATGTTGAACTTGTCTCTGTTGATAAAGTAGATAAAAAAGTAGGTGACGATAAAGTTGCTTTTGAGACTACCATTACATTGAATGAAAAATTGAATAAAATAGGGAGCATGAAAACTTTCCAATTGCCATATTTTTCAATACCGTATAATCAATCTGTGGTAAGTTTAAATGAGCGAAAATATCCTATCAATTATTTGGAATACGAAAATACAGATGTGTATGAAGATTCCATG
>TARA_R110002074_G_scaffold85795_4_pt1 | contig 18922 bp, 25 predicted proteins | sample TARA_R110002074 | Tara Oceans TARA_R110002074 (sample SAMEA4397215) | marine metagenome | biome: Polar Biome; feature: [MIX] marine epipelagic wind mixed layer (ENVO:01000061); material: water (ENVO:00002006), including particulate matter (ENVO:01000060) such as... | depth 10-100 m | reverse complement strand
GTGTAATCGTTGATCATAGCATCCATTACTGTGCTTTCTTGAGACTTGTCAGCTCCTTGTCCACTTCCAGGAGTTACAGATACAGGCTGAGGCATCGATAATTTCTCTCGTTGACGTAACATGGCTTCTGCGGTTTTATCTGGACTATCAACTGCCCTAGGCTGTGCCTCAGGGGTTTGTGTAGCGCCATTCCGTGTATTCCACAACGTCACAAGATTATCAATAGAGTTGCTTTCAGGCGATGACATGTAATTGACAAATTTATCAACCTCTTCAGGTTGCATTTTATGTCTAGTTACTAAGTCATTCCTTAGGCGAGCTGATTCCTGTGCCTTTTGTTGTAATTCCTTTTCGTGTACCATCTGATCTTTTAGCATTTTATTCTCTGCACGTGAGTAATCGACCATATTGTCTCTATACTCGTCCATAGAATCTCTATACTTGAAAGAATCAGAATTAGGGTCTGAATACGCATCAAGAGCATCGTAATTACTCGGCTTTGTAGGTTTATCTGGTTGCTTCAATGAAGGCTCTTGGTCTCCTTGTAAGGCTTGACCTTGAGGTTGTCCATTGGAAAGAGAGGATTCCACATTGTCTAGAACACTCGGATTAGACTTCACGTAACGAGCAATAGGGGCAATATCTTGGATATCTCCATATTTTGCTTGTAACTCATCCACTGACTTAACTCCGAAATTGTCTAGAACTACGTCGAGCTCCTTAGACCGTTTATCCGCCTGACTTTGCCAGTATTGATACTGGTTTTGATCTTCTTTTATAGGGGCAGCAGCCTCTTGCTGCGGTGCCTCCTGTTGTACTGGTTGTACTGGTTCACCCTCAAGTGCGACAGTTGGATCTATCTCTTGTGGGTCAACCGCCAAAAGCTCAGCAAAAGGGTCTGCCGTATCAGTTGCTAACAAATCATCAGGTTGTGCTGTGAAAGGATCTTCCATAACAGTTCCGTCTTGTGTTGCTTCTGATGGCATTTCTTCTACTGGTGCTTCTTCTTTTCTTGCTTCTTCGTTCATTCTCGATCTCCTTTTTGGGGTTTAACCGACTGTTTCTGCGTAGCAAGAGAGTCCTGTAGTCGAGCGCCATACAAACTAGTAGCAGCTTGTGCTTTGCTTGACTGGTCGGACAATTGTGATTTAAACTTTTCTACTTCGACACGCTTCTTCGCTCCGACAGTTTCTCTATCTGCCGTTTGAAGATCGCCTTTTAAGCCTTTAATCTCTTCATCTTGCTGGGCTACCTGTTGTTGTAACATCTTTATAGTGTTCATTCTTTCGAGAACACCCTCTATGTCAACAACTTCGGTCTTCTTAAGTGTTTCTACTTGATCAATTAGCCCTGCTTGATACATTTGCATATAAAATTCAAATTGTGCCCATCTATTAGATGGGAGAGTGGAACCCGTTACGACTACAATATCGTAAGCACCTGTGGAAATATCATTGATTTTCCCACCCATGTCCTCGCCCTTGTAATTAAATTTGGTTTCTTTAATCAGTCCTGAAGGTTGTACTAGCCTGATTATCTTTTCTTCTGTGTAGATCTGTTGCATTAGAGGAATCGTGACTTTTGACAACTGATTCAGGACTGATTCAAGATCGTCTTGTCGGGATTTAATTCTTCTTTGTCCATACTCGTCTATGGCTATAGTACCTCTATAAGTTGAAGGAGCTCCCCCACCGCCCTGCATCATCTCAAAGATACCGAATCCATATTCTAAATCATGTTTTGCTTCAGCCTCGTTCTTATATAATTCATTTGGGAGTGGTATTGGCCCTGCTACGACAGGAGCACCAAGCTCTCCATCAAATTCTATTACAGCAGTCCCTGCTCTGCCCCACTCCTGTTCTATTTCTTTTTTATTTACAGCGCCCCTCGGAATTAATAGCTTCACATTAGTGCTTGTAGATGCGTGGGCTATTATTAAACTTCTAATTTTATTAATATACTCTTGAAGTGGTCTATAGATCCTTACATCGCTTTCTGGATAAGGGTTTCTATTGTGAACATTCATCATTGTAACGATAGGATAATCTTCAACTGGTAATATTCTGGTGTACAAAAGAACAGTCCCCACTGATACTACCATTTCGACTCTGTTACGAGTAATTTTATTCGACATGATAATGTCTTTATCAATAAGATCTTGTTTAGGGATAATATTTATCTCAACAGTGCTCCCAGGTATAACAGCTGGGTCATCATGCTCCATACCAGGCATTGGTGTCGGTTGCCCAGTCTGAGGATCCATCATCATGTGAAAGTAACCATCTCCAGCTTCTTCGTAAGCTAAGAACTCTTCTACTTCATTTAAATCTGTAACATACGATACCTCACCTTTAGTAGGCAGTAACTCTACAGCAGGTTCCTCACTATACATTTTATATTCTTTACTAGTGTATAGAGCTTGGTACTTTGTTGTTGTGTCGTAAATTTTATACACATCCTGCTTAATCCGACTATAGCGTTCAATATATTCACGCTTTTGATGATGCGCATTGTCTTGAGTATCTAGATCACCAGCCATTATTTGACCATCTAGTCTCTCGAGTGATGTTTTAGGATATCTAACATGGTCAGATATCTCAGCCGATTTTATTGTGCTTTTATACTCAGGCCATTGTTTAAACGCCTCCTCATCAGTCATCAACCGAGCTACGATAATAGAAGCTGCGTCTCTGCAAAAGGGGTCTCTGGCATTCGGATCTATATATACATCAAGAGGGTAGAGAGCTTTTAAAATAACCTCCCCATTACCCATATCAGCGTTAGGATCTTGATAGGCCTGTAATACGCCCATCCCGCCGACATAATAATCATCGATCATCCGCTTTAGTTCTACCTCAGCGGCACTTATATCAAACATCCATTGAAATAGAGATGAAAATACATCAGCGACCTTTCGGTCGCTGTCTTCCCTAGCCGTTGCCCTGAACTCAGGCTTGCGTGCTGTTAACATCGCTTTAGCTGTTTCGACGGCTGGGTGAATACGATTTACTACAATTGGTGTCTGCCCACGCTTCTTTAATTCATTTACTTGCGTGGAACTCCATTGGACGCCATTTCTAAATTCTTCGGCTTCTCTAAACTTAGTAGCCCATTCATTGCGCATATTCATATAATGCTCTAAGAGCTCTAAAGACTTTATGACTTTAGGGTGAACGGTCTTATCTTCTGGAGCAGACGGAGTCTTATACCCTAAGACATCCCTCATTTTTCCATTCATCAAGACGGATTGTTTTTTCTTATTATAACTACTGGGCATTAGTTATTCCCTTTAACGTAAAAAGTTTTAAAAAAGTTCCATTAGAGATTACAAGACCGCCCAGTCGTAGTTTTGGGATTCTTGCCCCTCCTCTGATTTGGAGATACCCTCAGTCGATCTTATGTACGGTTTATATAGATTTAGCATTGCATAATACAATCCATCTAATAAATCATCATTCTTACCCCTGGGGTACATAATTAATTCACTTCTCAATTCTTCCATCCCTCTTTGCAAATAAACCTTCTTTTTGTAAAAATAAGGCTCCATTGTTTCCAGGCGTACAGATTTATGTGTTCTCGGGTTTATCTTCTTCTCCAAGCCAGCTATATACCGTTCTTGATTCCTAAGATAGTCTCTAAGCATCTCCTGATAACCAACGCTCTCAATATGTGTGCGCTTAGGATTGTATTTCTTATGTTGACCAAGAATAGCCTCAGCTAGAGCCATGGGCTTTGCGTGCTTCCTGTAATAAGGAAGAACGTACCTATTGTTATCTGCATCTACTGCTATAGTAACTATTGTTGAATAGTCAGCAGTCTGTTTAGTTGAAGAAGCTGGATCAACACCCATAAACACAAATACAGGTATTTTTAATGGGTCTTTATATTTGACGCCATTTTTACTAGTAATGTTAAGTATATGATACTCCTCATCCCCCTCTTCTAATCTTCCATCCCACCATTGAAGATATTCCTCCTTGAATAACTGGTCTTCGTCTCCAACAACCTGACATTGGTATTCTCTATAGAATACAGACAACCTGTTTATAGATTCTAATTCATCTCTCTTCTGATTCAATGCCTTAGCACTCCACTGTTCAGGCCATAATGCTTTCTTACCATCATCAGATAATGCTTGGTATTTAAATGTTTTCCAGCCCTTCATCCCTCCTAGAACTTCAATCATGCATGTCTCGTGCTGTGGAGTACCAATCACTACAATTCTACCCTTTTTCGCATCCAATGAGGGTTCGCAACCCTGTAATAACCATCTTAAGTTGTATTCCATCGCTTCTTTGGTCTTTGTATTGTTCTCGTCTTCAGGATCGTCTAAAATAAATAGCGTGGGACGTTGGTTTCCGTGTTTTAGACCACGAACCTGCTGACCAGTGCCCTTACAGACAATAATTGTGTTGTCCTTTAGGACAACTCGGTCTTTTGTCCACACTTTGGCTGAATGTTGTCCATAATACCCAAATATAGCCCTTAATTCCTGAGAGTAATCTAAAACGTCCTTGATAGACTGCAACATATCAATAGCGTGCCCCTGGGTCTTACTACATAGAACAATGAACTTAGGCCCGCTATCGAAAAAAATATGATGTATAGGAAATACGCAACCAGCGATGCTACTTTTAGCGTGCCCCCTGGGAGCAATTATATTTAACTTGGTGACATCCTTATCTAAAAAAGTCTTTGTCATGTCGTGATGGAATGGAGGAGAAGGAACTGTAAACATATTAGGCATAGTTACCTTGCCAAATTGCAACATATCCTTAGCCATAGCGTTTTTTATCTTTAGTTTGACATCAGCGGCTCTATTCTGAGGTTCCGTTACCACTTTACGCCATAACGCCTGGCATTAACTGCCATTTTGGGCGTACTACACGAAATACTTCCCTACCTCTAAAGATTCCTGCCCTGATAAAGATTGTCGTAATTTCATAGTACACGACTGGGTATCTCCTAATCTTCACTACCGCCCTTTATTTCTAAAACAGGCTCACTTAGTATTTCTTGTGCTGGATTTAGCTCCATGGCATTCCCAATACGTTCTAACGAACTCAATTCCGTGTCAAATGAGTCTTTTTGCTCATTTTTAGCGTCCATTTTAAGTATTTTAACAAAATTTTCAGCAGCTCTCAACATATTAGACGGATCGTTCTTCTCTTTAGCTATTTTATGGGCATCATTTATCATATCTATGACGCTCCCCTCATTGACTCCCTTTTCCTCAAATACTGCCTTTAATTCTTTGTCTATCATTTCCTTTACATACTCCTTCTTCAAAAGCATACGAGCTTTTATTTCATAATTCTTGCTTTCCCCAAAAACCTTGCCCAATGTGGTGTAATCAACCTTACCCTCTAACATCTGCGCAACATATACACTCACAAAGTTCTTGTATTCCCTCCGACCCTTCTTCACTTCCCATGGTTTCTTAGGAGACGTCATAGCGTAACTCTCAGACTCCTTATGAGGGGCATACTCACACTTCCCGTATTTATTCGATGGAGTATACCAATACTGCCCAAATGAAAATACTACGTTGTCTTTCTCCTTATATTGTCGTCTATCGATGCACTCTCCGACCCATCCGTCGTCTGTGAGTCCCCATTTCCCTTTCCCCACTTTTGTCCAATTGACGTACTGTATGTCCCTGTCTCTGGCTTCTTCTTCGGTGAAGATTCGGTATTCTCGTTCGATGTATTCTCGTCGGTCACCTTTTTTTAGTCTTCCGTTTTTTAGATGCCTTCTTCTTATTATGTCCACGCTTAGACTTCTTCGTAGTCTTCTGATACTTCATACGGTTTCTCCAGTGAATCTAGGTCGTTATAAAAATGATTGTCGTCGTAATTGTCAGTAGCTGCTACATCCATAGTGTAGTAAGTAAGAGGGGGAGCCAGCTGCTCTTCTCGAGTTTCAACTGGCTCCTTTGGAGGGGTAAATAGACTATTAATCTTATCCACTATAATCTTTAATGTCTTTCCCATACTAGCTAGCTAATAAGTCTTAAATGTCCCTAGACATTTAAGACTACTATTACAAAGACTAATAGTACTTATAGTCTTAGTACTATTAGTCACTCATCTCCTTCTTCTGAGGCGGGATGACTAACTCTGGTTAGTAAGGGGTCATAAAGTCTCTTTGGAGACTTTATCCACTTTCTATAAGATTTTACTGTATTTATAATTTTTTTCCTCATGCCATTGGATCGTTTTCTTCTATGATGCTTGCTTACTGGCACACTAAAAAGATATATCCGTAGTATTGCATCGTGCTATTGTCATAATAATATTGAATATGGTACCAACAGCAATTGAGATAACTAATACCCATAGTGGTGCTGTATAGGGACTATGATTCGTAGGTTTAACGTAAACAGGTTGAATATTGTTCCAACCGTAGCTTTCGTGTTCAATGTCTATTTTACTCATATCACAATTTACTTACGGGAATAAAATTGATACAAGAATATTCTCTAAAATTTTATCTAGAATGTGCGTGTATGGTATATATACATCCTACCCCCACCAATATATTGGTGCCTACCTCGCTTTTTAGTTGATAATCGTCTTTCCGAGTTCTTTTCTATGTCCGTGGTTATCTCCTTGGTGGTGGTATTCCCCAGTAAGCACAGTGCACAAGAAAATCAATCAATAAACAATAGTCGTTAGTGCACAGCGACAGAAATGGAGTACTCAAATGTCTACAAGTTATAACATATCCAAACAGGTCAAGACTCAAGTGTATGACCAGGATTCCAGAGGAATGATCGAAAAGAAGATCCTCGACAGTGTTAAGGTGGAAGTAAGCGACCTGTCACCAGAGGTCTTAGCCCAGGACGATGTCTTTGGTCTTACTGCCTTCACAGAAGATACCAGTGCTGATCGAGATAGGGTGATCAAACAGATGACCAATCTTCGTGACGCCATCGACTGGAAGTCAGAGGTTACCAATAAACCATATGACTCCAAAGTATATGGCAAAGGTTATGCTATCACCGTTATGAAGAAGGCAGTAGTGCCCAAGGTGAATGAAGATGATATGAATGGATTCATAGCGTCCTTAGCTGGGAATAGCTCAGCATAACAATTGCTGGAGGTAAGAGTAGTGTCACGAGACATTGCTCTTGCCTTTTGATTTAAGGTGCCTTTTATAAAAGGCTCAATATCTCTTATATAATTAGTTACTTCTATAACAAAGTGACTACCCCATTATAACTAACCAAGTAGATAGATTGCAGTACTAAAGACAATAAGCAAGACAACTTGCAAAGTACTCTATCCACTTACAATTAGCGAGTCCATTGGTGACTCTGATGAACTGGGCCTGGAGTTGAGCCCATACCTAACACTCGCTAATAATGCGGTGAAACCTGAATAAAACAGCTGATTCAGTTAGTAACCGCAAAGATTTAATTAACCAATAACCAGGAGTAAAAGATGAAAAAGACAATCGTCATTTCACAGAACAAGTCTAAAAGGACTCAAATGGTAGTTGAGCAGACTGAAGTAAAAGGCCAGAAGAACAGAACTGGCAAGCAGTACAAGACCTCTGTAACTAAGCACAGGAAAATGTGATGAGTTACTATAACACAACAGGACAAATAGGCATTGCCCTAGAAACAGAGCAAAACAATGCTATGAATATGGACGAAAGAATACATCTTATCTTTATAGCTCAATCTGTAAATGAAAGTATGTATTTATTAACTCCTCATCGTGTTCACGAAATACTCACTAATGCTGGGTATAATTACCCTATAACATCAGTCAGAAGATCTATTAATACTCTTACTAAAAGAGATGTATTAATAAAGACTAAGCTTATGAAGACTGGCGGATATGGTAAGCCTAATCATTGTTGGGCACTTACGAAGTTGGATGGTTAGATCAAATGTATAAAGCAATAAACTTTATTCAAGATTGTTTTATAATTGCTGTGATAACTACAATATTATCAAGCCTAATAGCAGGTATATCATATCTAATATGGTATATCTGCTCTTAATTTATATTTGAGGAGTTTTGACGGCTATAAAAACCCAACCATCGTTAAGAGAACTAAAGGATATCCAGCAGAAAGCACTGCAACTCGAGCAAAGGTTCTCCTCATATTTTATAATTGCAGGTATGGTTAATATAAGTGTTCCCGTAAGTATGTACTAACCAATAAATACAAATAACGGGCAATGCTAAACCCTACTAATACAACTAGCGAACCTGCATTTAGTTTAGATACAGTCCCTGACAAGCGGATTCTTTGTGATTATAGCATAAAGATGACAGAGTTTTAGAAACTCTCACACTGTATCGAAAGCTAACAAAAACTTGCGTATGGTAGATCGTAAGGTCTTGCGAAATGTCGACTTCTATAGACAATAAAAACCTACCTATATGGGCTCAGTACATTATAAATCTTACTAAGATGGGCGGGTAAGTCGTGTGGTTAAATTAATTTAAGCGCATATGTTAATCCCTTAATGATCGTGAATTAACACCATAAGCTGAGTCCTAACATTTTTCTAATCAGATAACAAGGAGGCTATAATGCCTAAAACTACAAAGGCTGTGAAAACAGCAGGTAAAGAACTAGTATACTTCATAAATCAGTTTGGTATGATTCAATCTACCAAAATGCACCTGAGATCCACAATTAGAGAGACAGTTTCGGTTGCCTCGAAGAAGATAAGGCGTGGAATCTATGAGTAAACAAATATTCCAAGTTATTAGAAAGTTACCAAACCTTCAACAGCTAGTTGGTGAGTACGAAAGTTCTCAGCAAGCTAGATTCATTATGCGTAAAGTCATCTTACACAATAAGAACGGCTCTTATAGCATACAACCTAAAAGCAGAATCATAAAGGAGATATCTCTATGAATATATTCTACTTAGTAGACGATCAAAGTCACTCTAACCTGGAAACTAACTCACAAACAGTACAGGAATTAGCCTCTGAATTACATGTCGGAGGAGACTGGCGTGCGTCCATTGCTGGAACGACTCGTACTGGAGACCATCTATTGCAAGAAAATGACGCAGTATCATTCGTCACATCAAATAAGACGGGTGGAGAATAGATCTAACCTGAATCCAAGTGCACGAAGCGGCCCGAAAGGGTCGCTGAAGTGCGCAGAAAGACAAAAATGGCTACAAATTACCTACACGATTTTACAAAGATATTAGACGGTGCTATAGAGAAGTATGATGGCATTTCAACTGCTATTAACTTAGAAGACCCGTCTAAATTTTCTCAACAAGAAAACTATAAGGAAAAGGTTCTTGGTTTTAGAAAAGAAATTAGAACTAAAAAGATCATAAAGATAACAGATATATTCAATTTAATTGAAGAATTTGTTGATGAAGAGACACTATCTTTATATTCAATTGAAAAGTCCTTCAATTTTGTTAAGAAGTACAAAAACAGTAAACCAATCATTAAAAGTATAATGAATAAGTTTGATAAACATATAAGGACAAGCATAAATAAAGATATACTGTCCCCATTTGGTATCACAGCTAAAGTTCAAAGAAAAAGTGTATGGGGAGATGAGTACTTAGACAAATTGATGGTAAAAGATAAAAGAAAAACAAATACACCAACAAATCGTTACCGATTACCTGATGATGAGACATCAAAAATACCAGCTTGGGACATACAAATTAAAATCCCATTACCTTCAATAAATGTTACGAATACAAACCAAGATTTTAATGTAGATATTCCAATGACTATGTTAGATGCTACTGGTGTAGTTCCAAGTATAACGCTTAATGTTAGTTATCAGTTTAAACCCCTAAGCAAATTCTTCGTTGAGAATATAAATAAAATCAATGATTATAAAAAAGATATTAACTTATTTATAGTCGATTTAATGAAACATTCAGAAAGACAAATGTCTTTTGCCAACAATGTAAGAAAAAGATACGATTCTGCGAATGGTCATCCATATATAAGTGATAGTGGCTCTTGGTGCCCTGGTGATTATGAAAGATCCCTTAATAGGGCATTTTCAGCTATGGATATTACCTTACTGGCTACAATAGTTCAAAAATGGATGAGTAATTATGTTGTAGGGTATACAAATCCCCATAGAGATATAATGTCATTCTATGAATGGTTACCAGAAGATCTTGGTACTAATCCAGGATTATTACCATTTAGACAAAGTATGGGTAGAAGTTGTTGGGGTAAACATGAATCTACAGATGTTTGTAAAGCTAGGAAATGCGTATTTATAAATATATGCGATGTCCACATTGCCAATAAAAGCAATGAAGAAGCTACAGAGGCTACGGAATCTGTGGATGCTACAAATAATTCTGTAATTCTTCCTAATCTAACTGATGCAGAAAGAAGGGAAAATCTTCTTGTTGCTGATAATATGGGATTATCTGAACTAAGACAAAACCATAGTGAGGAAATTTTTAGTATAGCTAATAAACCAAACAATACTAATATTATTAATTTCCTTTATGAATGTAACGCAGGACGGGCATCTTATGAGGGCAGTATTGAATCTTTCGTAGAGGAGACCTATTTAAGTATGAGAGGTTCGTCAGAGGAAGATATAATAAATCTCTATGAAGAAATCCCTGAATGCGTAATGTTACCAATAATAAATCACACACCATCACTCTTTAGCATTGGCTAAAAGAAAGGTAGGAAAAGATAATGGAAATGAATACATTTTACATTAGAGACGAAGACTGGAATAAAATACTAGGTTATGCTCGCATGACATATGATCTGATGAGCACAGAGATTGGAGGTATGGCTGTTGTCAGAAAAGAAAATGAAGATCTGTGGATAATTAGTGACGCTACTATTTTAAAACAAGAAGTGACAGCTGCAATATGTCATCTTGATAAAGAAGAGCTAGCTAATTGGTATTCTGCAATGGCTGAAAAATATAAGGAAGACCTTATAAATAAAAAGCTAATGTATTGCTGGTGGCACTCTCATCACACAATGGGAGCAAGTATGAGTCATACAGATTGGGATACCATTAGTAATACCAAGAATGGACTTTCTTTGGTTGTTAACAATAAAGGAGAACACGAGTTAATCCTTTGCAGTTCTAACCCAATAAACATTCAAGTCGAATGTGAGCTAAAGACTCTAGCTACTCTTGTGAGGGACGGTACAATGAAAGAAGAAATAGAAAGGTTAGTTACTAAAGAAATAACTAGCGTAAGAACCGCTTACTCTTACAATGGATATGGGCACCCAATAAGTCCAAATAGATTACCAGTTACCGATAGATCAACAAACCAACTAAGTCTTTTATCTGAAGAGAAAGAAGACCCTTTATTTGCTGATCTGAAATCTATCCCAATACCAGAAGAAGATGTAGATATATATGGTGATGATTCAGCAATAGATACATTGTCATATGAGATAGATATGCAGCTTGAGTCTCTGAAAGATGGTAAAAGCACTCCGCAGGAAATCATTGATTACATAGAGTCTTGTAATAAAACACTTCCTAAACCCCTGTTTAAAATACCACCTCCTAATGAAATCGAAAAAATAAACTCAGCATTTGAGTTAATAGTATGAGTACCTTCATAGGAAACACTGGTCTTACCTTCGATCCAGATAGTCTAAGAGCACGAAACTCTTCTATCTATGATCTTAGGGATCTACAGATACACCTAATAGGCTGTGGAGCCATTGGGTCGTTTACAGCGAGTACACTTGCAAGGATGGGAGTTATTAACTTTAATATTTTCGATGATGATACCGTCACATCTGAAAATATAGGAGTTCAGGATTTTACTTTCCATCAGCTAGGAATGGATAAGACTAAAGCGGTAAAACAGAATATCACATCCATAAATCCAGCCGCTAATATTTCCATTAAGCCTTGGAGGGTTGATGAAAATACCAGTAGCTCTGATTTCACTAGTGTGCACGATAACGCTTTCTTTGAACGATATCAAAGTAGAGGAAGACTTCCTCGCTATAAACATGTCTTCATAATGGCAGTAGACTCAATGGAAGCCAGAATGAAGATAGCTCAAAGTTCGGCATTTAGTAGTGGGTGTAGTTTATCTCTTAATGCCAATAGGGATTCTGATAAAACATCTTATCTCTACGATGCTCGTATGGGTAGTGAGACCTTTCAATTGTACAGGTTTCCCCTTCCTTTAATCCTAAAAGACTATATGAGCACCTGGTATTCAGATGAAGATGGAGACTCAGAACCGTGCTCAGCAAGATCGACATCCTATTGCAGCACATTGGCTGGAAGTATGATTGCCTCAGAGATAAAGAAACATGAAAGTGGTGGACTGGGTGCAGAGAAAATTATTTTTAATTTTCCCTCATTACTGTTAGACTCAGATACAGACTTTTCATCACTAAAAAGGTTAGTAAGCTAAGGTTAGGTAGAGAGAGATATATATGAAATATATATCTCTCAGCTACCATTATAGTAAGTATATATTGACAGATATGCTTATTTAGAGATAGCTTAGTACCTTACAAATTACTAAAAAATGCAAAGAATAGGAGTTAATAATGGCATTAACTAAAACTAAAAGACCCGCTAAAACAATCAATCCAAGGACACTTTTGTTATTCGGGCCACCTAAAGTTGGCAAAACAACCGTCTTAACTAATTTACCTAAATGTATGGTTATTGACACAGAAGAGGGATCTCATCTGTTAGAGGGTTACTTTCAAGAAGTGAACTCCAAGGAAGAATTAATGGAGTTCTATAAATCAGCAGAAGAGGGACACGATTACAAATATTTTGCTTTAGATACGATTGATAAAATTGTTGAGTGGAGTGAAAAAGCTGTCTGCAAAGAGTTCCTAGTAGAGAGCATAGCTGATCTTCCTTATGGAAAAGGCTTTGGTGAAGTACGCACAAGAGTTATGAACAATGTTAAAAAGCTTTTGACTTTGGCACCACATGTTATAATTGTGGGTCATAGGAAAATAGCTTCAGCAATTGATAACTCTATGGCTATAGAACCAGAGAGCCTTGATATATCAGGAAAGCTAAAGAACATGATAATGGCGCATGCAGATGCAATAGGCTATATGTTCAGAGACGACGAAGACCAACTTATGGTCTCATTCAAAGGTGGGCAAGCTTTAGAAGCTGGTTCACGGTGTGAACATCTAAAGGGCAAAGTAATGCCTTTTGATTGGAAGGAAATCTACATAAAAGAAGAAGGAGATAAATAATGAGTTTATCACTAGCAGGATCGAACGGAAGTTCATCAGAGGGATACATGGGAAATGGAGTCTATGTTGACGAAGTTCAAATTAAAAAAGTATCAGATGTAACCAGCAAAGAAACAGAAAGAGGATTTAAGAGAGATATTTCTATTGCTCTTAAAGTTCTTGTGTTGAAAAATGACTGGGAACGCACAGTTACTATTGGTGGGAATTATAAAAGAGACCCCATCACTAAAGAGGTCACCGATTGGGGTGGTGCTTTTAAATTAAAAGATCTCTTTATAGCGTGTGGTCTTACTGACAAAGATATGGACGAAGAAATCGATGCGAATGGTGTCCCGTCTAGTAAGCTACTAGATAGATGCGTTAGTCACAATCTAAAAACCTTAACATATACCAATGTAAAGGGTAAGTATAGTACATGGAATAGCGTAACTGGCGCAGATAGGGATTCTGTTAAGTTTAAGGAATACTTTATGAGTCAAGTGGCTAAAGGTTATCCCAAGAACTACCAGGCACCTGGAGGCGAATCACAACCTGTAAATGCAACCATAGCTCAAGCAGTAAATAGTAATATTTCTTCTGAGGCTCTGTAGTCACGCTTGACTTAAATAAAATAATGACTAATCCCTGCGTTTATCGTTTAGCGATAAATGCAGGAGTCATATAATGCATTATGTTTGTAACGCAGGAATAAACTATGTTTGAAAATCCAAAATACATAGAAATAGCCATTGGATCTACTGTAAACAGAAACCAATCGATAGCTTTAGAAAAGCTATCCTCGTATGTTAACGGTGAAGAGTTATATAGATCATACTACACATTCAATGCAGACTTCCCTAAGCATCTTGAAACATTTAAGACCGTCAAGTCTTTTAAAGGCAAATGTTACTTAGATAGAATTATCTTAGACATTGACAAAGGCGGAAATACTGATCAATTTGTATTAGATCGAATGCGAGAGTGTATAAGAAATATGATTGATGGACTTGAAATACCAGAAGACTGGATACAACCATGGTTTTCTGGAACTGGATATCATATACACCTACCAAATATCTTTGGATTTGAACCATCTAAAGATCTACCTCAAATAGTAAAAGAAACATTGGTTCGATACTTTCCAGAAGCTGACCCAAGTATATATGATAGGACAAGACTTATCCGAGTAGGTTGGACTAAGAACAATAAAACGGGTCTATACAAAACCCCTTTCACAATACAAGAGATTATGAATCTTAAATGGGAAGACATTCATGAAAAATCAAAAGAACCGTTTAGAAAAATAGAACAGAAAAATACTGAATACACCCAGTTATTTGAACCCATTATTCCAGTAAGAAGGAATAACCGAGACTATGGATCTACCGACACAAGACAAGCGATGGACATAACAGCCGTAGCTCCTTGCGTTGCTAAGATGTATACAGAAGGCCCTCAAATTGGTAAACGACATATTACTATATTAAGAATGGTATCTTATTATAGAAGACATGGATTACCTGAGGCTGCTGTAAGATCAATTATAGAAGGATGGGTTCCAGAAATGGAATCAAAAGAACGAGAAAATATAATTGCGTCTTGTTATGCAGGTGGATATCGGTATGGTTGTCATGATAAAGTAATGGATGAGTATTGTGACCCTAAATGCATATATTACCCGAGTAAGGCTCAAGGCAATGACCCACTAATTGCCGTGTTGTCAGCTACAGATATGGAGAAAAGGTATGTCGAAAGAATACGAAATAATCTTCATGACCAAGGTTTTAACTTGAACGAAATATACCCATCTATTGGAAGTGATTATTGGTTTCTACCAAATGAGCTTTCAATATTAATGGGAGATACAGGGCTTGGTAAAACTGGGTTAATGCAGAACATAATACTAAAAGCAAAGCTACAGACATTATGGTTATCATTAGAGTTTGATGATTTTCTTATGTACAGAAGATTCTTGCAGATAGAGAAATCTAAAACTGCTATAGAAGTAGACGATCATTATCAAAGTAACACTAACTCTTGGAGTAAAGACATATCGTTCATTCAATGTCTAACTGTGCCACCTACTATCGAAGCTATAAAGCATCTCGTGGCAGAAATACAACCAAAGGTTCTTGTTATTGATACTATTGATGGAGTTGGATCATCTCAATATATTTCAGATAGTATGGTTAAAACAGATCATATTATTAATGGATTACGACAGATTGTATCTCAACAAAACATAATGGTAATCGGTGTATCTCACATAACTAAATCTGGTAGTCGTGATGGTAGGCTTGATGTACATGCTGCAAAGCATTCTTCATCTATTGCCCAGAAGGCAGATAAAGTAATGGCTATTGAAGGTGAAAGAGATTCACAAATAAGAGTATTTAGGTCTCTTAAATCTAGAGACGCTGAAAACTTTGAAACCACATTGGAGTACAATCCTTTGTACTTTCAATTTAATGAAGTTAATCGTGGAGAGACCCGCCGTTAGGCGGGTTGAACCCACGAAGAAATAGGAGGATAGGAGTTTATGAAACTGTTTGAAGTAACACAACACAATACAGATAATATCTCAGGATTTCGTATAGAATTTCTATGGATATTTTCTGTATCATTGACACACAATCACAACAAAGGATCACACCTAAGCATTGGCTTTGGTATAAACCCCTTAGAATTGTCAATGCAAATGAGTATATGGAGTCTATAAATGGGAATAAGTAAGGTAACTTTTGATAAGGATGAATCTAACTTTATAAGAGTATCCTTAGAGGAATATCTTGTAAATTTAAAAATAAACGATGGAAGCAAATCTAGGATTCAAAAGATACAGCAAATAATTGATAAAATGCCCGCTATGGAAAAGAATTGGGTATCAAATGGCAAGTAAATCAAAAGCGAAAGGAAATAGGTTTGAGTATGAAATCGTTGACATCCTTAATGAAAACGGTCTTGAAGCTAAGCGTGCTTATGCCAGTAATGGTTTATCACTGGGTTTTACTGAAGATGTTGACATCCTCGTCAAGGATTTCTACGGCATCAAAGACTTTAAAATCCAAGCTAAGAGACGTGCATCGCTACCTAAATATCTAGGACTGGGTAATTGTGACGCTGTAATAGTAAGGGAAGATAGGGAGGTTCCATTGGTTTTAATACCAATGATGACCTTAATTGGAGTTTTATCTGAATAGAATTAGGGAGCCTTTAATAAGCAACGTAAATTAGCCCTTATGTTACTAGCTTGATCCGTATCAAGAAGGTTCCCTAGAATTTGAATGAGTCTACAACAGCTTTGATTGTGCTACAGAATTTTAGGATAGAAAGCGTAGTCCTAAGCATTCAAAAAGAATTGCTGGTATTAACAGGTATGTGACTACTGGCAATAATCGTTGTCTTCGATATAGAGGATGACATTTGAGAAAGTGGTGAGACCCTGGGTTGGCGTTCAGGGTCTTACATAAACGAAAGATAAAATGATGACAGATGAATCAACAAAAACTACTATAACAGTAGAATTTCCTATTGATGATAACCTAATGGAGGTAGGTACTCAATATCTCTTTGAAATAGTAAAGCAGCAAGTAGCGTCAGCTATGAAAATCCATCCAGAAGAAGTATGGATTAAGCAAATTAGTGCAATCACTAATTATGACATGGGGAAAGAACTCGCAGGTGAAGCGTGAATATAAAAAGAATAGCCGAAAGGGAATGTGCTAATTACTTTGATGGAGACTGCTTAGCTGCAAATAAAAAATGTTGGGTAGCGACAGAAAGATGTGGTTATTTTGAAAGAGCCGTCATCCCTGGGATCAATAGAGAAGACCACCCTAATTATAATATTTACAAAATTGGTATTAGAAAATACAGAGACAGTATTCAATACATTAACGAAGATGATCAAATCGAGGAGTAAAAATGGCTAACAAATCAATATCTCTAGATGATATAAAAAAAGACAAAGACCTTAGTGAGTTTGTAAAAGAAAAAGGACTAGCAGAGTTTTGGGAAGGAAAGTACGATGGTGCATTCTTTACATATTTTCCAGCTATTACTTCAGCTTGGGATCCTAGAGTTGAGTTTGTCTACGAAGACGGACGCTTTAGCGATGAAGAAGCAGCAATTGCCTGGAGAAAGAAAGCATTCTGGAGAATACATAATTCAATAGAGCATGGTAATAAATGGAAAAGTGATTTTCATAAAAGGAAGAGTTATAACAAAACTAATGGTTATAACCTAAGATGGGGAAGAGAAAAAATAACAATTGAACCAATAAATGAAAATCTATAGAAAGGAATATATGCCTAACAGCACTAGAACATCAAAAAGAAGAAAACTGATTGATCCAATAAAATGCCCTGATTGCAATCAAGTCTATGTCAAGACTCATAAATCAATAGATGAGAAAGTTGGTATATCTTACCTTAAAGATTTCCCAAGTTATGGACTAGACAAAGAACAGTGTGAGGAATGTGAGGAACAAATTGACAAATGAAGAAAGCTTTGATATTAAAGCAGCTAAAGTAATATCTAAGTATACTGGAGAAGATATGGGTATATCCCAGGTAAAGCATCTTATTGGTATACTAAACTTCTGTAAAAGAATGAATAAAGAGTTCAAGTTTCCAATGCCAAATAAAGAGATATCAGTTAAATGGAATATAACCGACTGGTGTGATTATTTGGACTTAACTTGGCAAGAAGGAGGAAAGAAAGATGATATTGAGTAAGAAAGAACTAAAACACGTGGAGAGTAAACATAGATCACCTGCTAACACGATGAGAATAAAACTAGACAGAGTAATAGAATTACTTTGGGAAAAAAGAAACGATGACGATATAAAATCTAAAGAGCTAGATGATTTTTGCGACATTGTTTGTGATCACCCAGAGGAAGAGAAAACATATCAACCGAGAGAACCAGAGAATAATGTTGGTGAGGACTTTTTCTGTGAAACATGCGGAAGAAGCTTTGCGGATGAACTGGAATGAATATCTGTAACCACCACCTGTTTGGATTAATTGTATTGTTTGCAGTCGTAGCCATTGGAATCATCTCGGTAATAAGAGAAGAAAGAAACGATGGCGAGCCAACTACTGCCGACGAGCATAACAAAGAATGGATAAAATCAAATGCCAATGTTTAAAAACTTGACTAAGATAGTAAAAGAAACTGATATAATAAAGCTAATGGAAAAGGAGTACCCATTAACCACGGGTACTTTTAAAGAAATTCAGGCAGAGCAATATATGTTGTTTTGTAAAAAACAACATGACTATGGCCCCCAGAACATATCGGTAGGATCTTCTCTTAAGACAAAAGAGGAAATAAAAACTTCCTTAACTGGTCTATGGTTTCGTATGAATGATAAAATTCAACGAGCAAAGACATTGCTATTAGGAAATAAGAAAGCTGCTGTAAAAGATGAGCCACTAGAAGACGCATTTTTAGATGTATCAAACTATGGAATTATGGCAACTATAGTAAAAAGAGGATTCTGGGGGAAATAAATGAAATTAATAGAAAATAAAAATGGTGTATTAAAAATGTATTGTGATACTTGCAATAAACCATTTACAAAAGATTATCACAATATTATGATGGTTTGGGATTATGAAGGAAGTGTACGATTTATTCATAATGATGGAACCTTAGGGTGTGATAATAAAAGGAAGTATCCATTATCTAGACATTTTGAACAATGGATTGCGGAAGTTCAAAAAAAAGAACTT
>TARA_R110002074_G_scaffold106686_5_pt1 | contig 18927 bp, 19 predicted proteins | sample TARA_R110002074 | Tara Oceans TARA_R110002074 (sample SAMEA4397215) | marine metagenome | biome: Polar Biome; feature: [MIX] marine epipelagic wind mixed layer (ENVO:01000061); material: water (ENVO:00002006), including particulate matter (ENVO:01000060) such as... | depth 10-100 m | reverse complement strand
GCGCAAAGGCAACGACCTATATATTAACGACGGCATCTATGGCGGCCTGTCGGAAATCCATTTGGCTGATCTGCGGCCGCCTGTGCGGGCCATCACGCGCAAGGGCAATGGCGTTAGTGATGTCGGCGGCGCACTGACGCCGTTCCGTATCTTCGGTCCCACTTGCGACAGTCTCGATGTCTTCAAAGTGCAGTTTGATTTGCCCGCCGACATAGGTGAGGGCGACTGGATCGAGTTCGCACGTATGGGGGCGTATTCCATCGGCATGCAAAGCGGCTTCAACGGATTCTTCACAGACACAGTTGTGCAGGTTTCCGGCGCAAGCACGATATCTGGTTTCTGATATCTGAATTTTAGCCATCCGTTCACGGAGTGTTCACGCTAACCGCTTGCCTTTTATGTTAACAGTGATAACATATGGCTTATCGGACAAAAGAAGAACGGCGTTAAAATGCGTTCACGACTTCGCGGCCAGAAGACGAAATACCATCATGGTGATTTGAAGCGAACATTGCTTGATGCGGCAATGACGCTGATCGACATTCGCGGACGCGACGCATTGACGATGCGCGAGGCGGCGCGGCGTGCGGGCGTGTCGGAGGCAGCGCCTTACCGACACTTTGCCAATCTTGATGAATTGCTCGGGGCGGTCGCGCTTGAAGGTTTTGAAATGTTAATAGGTGACCTTGAGTCGACAAGCAGCGCCAAGCGCATTCGTGGTGCTTATCTCGCCTTTGCGGGTGATTTTCCCGGGCGCTATCAGCTCATGTTCGGGGCGCTGGCCGATCGCAAGGCCGTGGCGCAACGTAAAGAAGAGGTGACGCTCGTTGCTGAATTGGTCGAGGACGCGGGCGGGCTCGCGACGCTGCACGGGCTCGCGGCGCTGCGTCTTGCCGGACTCGGCGACGGGCTGGTTTTTTAAAGTGCTTTGATGAGGCGCGCGGCGGCGGGCGCGAAATAGGTCAACACGCCGTCGGCACCAGCGCGTTTGAAGCTCATCATTGTTTCAAGGATCACGCGGTCTCCGTCGAGCCAGCCGTTCTGAATGGCACCGGCTAGCATCGCGTATTCGCCGGACACCTGATAGGCGAATGTCGGCAGACCGAATTCCTGTTTCACGCGGGCCAGCACATCAAGATAGGGCATGCCGGGTTTCACCATCACCATGTCGGCACCTTCGGCAATGTCGAGGGCGACTTCGCGAATGGCTTCGTCACCGTTGGCGGGGTCCATCTGATAGCTGCGCTTGTCGCCTTTGAGCACACCCGTCGAGCCGATGGCATCGCGGAAGGGACCGTAGAAGGCAGAGGCGAATTTTGCCGCATAGGACATGATCTGCGTGTCGGTATGTCCGGCCTTTTCGAGTGCTGAGCGGATCGCGCCAACGCGGCCGTCCATCATGTCGGACGGCGCGATGATGTCGCAACCGGCTTCCACCTGCATCAGCGATTGCTGCACGAGCAGTTCGACGGTTTCGTCGTTCAGAATACGCTCGCCGTCCATCACGCCGTCATGGCCGTGGCTCGTATAGGGGTCGAGGGCGGCGTCACAGAGAATACCGACCTGCGGAAATTCAGCCTTGATAGCGCGCGTCGCTTGCGCCACCAGATTATTAGCATCGAGCGCCAGTGTGCCGGTCGCATCGCGGCGATCTTTTGATGTATGCGGGAAGAGAGCGACGACGGGAATGCCGAGTGTCGCGGCTTCTTCGGCGGCGCGCAGCGCCTCGTCCACGCTCAGGCGTTCGACGCCGGGCATCGAGGGGATTGCCTCGCGTTTGCCTTTGCCTTCGATGAGGAAAAGCGGCCAGATCAGGTCATTGACTGATAGGGCGTTTTCGCTGACGAGGCGGCGTGACCAGTCGGCCTTGCGGTTGCGACGCAAACGGGTGGCGGGAAACATGGGTGACGGGTTCGTTTTCATGGCGCAGACTCATAACGAATGGGCGAGCGGAGTGCAACGTGCCGCAACGTCAAGCGAAGGTAGCAAATCTGCCTTCGTTGACAGCGTAAAAAGTGACCAGTATCAGGGGTTAACTGCGCAGTTAGGCGCAGAGGGAGGCTTCCATGAGGTTCGGGCTTAACGAAGAGCAGCAGGCATTTCAGGACATGGCGCGGGCTTTTGCCGCCGATGAACTGGAGCCATTTGCCGCAGATTGGGATCGGCGCGCCTTCTTTCCGGTTGAAACCCTGCGCAAGGCGGCGGCCCTTGGCCTCGCCGGCATATATGTGCGCGAGGATGTCGGCGGTTCGGCGCTGACACGGCTCGATGCGGCTTTGGTGTTTGAAGCCCTTTCAGCGGGCTGCACATCGACCGCCGCCTTTCTCTCGATTCACAATATGGCGTCCTGGATGATCGACACATTCGGGGGCGAGGCGCAGCGCCGCAAATGGCTGCCGCGGCTCACAACGATGGAACTCATCGCCAGCTATTGCCTGACCGAGCCGAGCGCCGGTTCGGATGCGGCGTCGTTGCGCACCAAAGCCGTGCGCGATGGAGATCATTATGTGATCAACGGCTCGAAGGCGTTCATCTCCGGTAGCGGCACATCAGATATTTATGTCTGCATGGTGCGCACAGGTGGCGAGGGCGCAGGCGGCGTCTCTTGTGTGGTCGTCGAGAAGGGCACGCCGGGGCTGTCCTTTGGTGCGCCGGAAAAAAAGATGGGTTGGAACAGCCAACCGACAGCGCAGGTTATTTTTGATGATTGCCGTGTGCCTGTTGAAAATCTCATCGGCGAAGAGGGGCAGGGCTTCAAGATCGCCATGATGGGTCTCGACGGCGGTCGTCTCAACATCGGTGCCTGTGCGCTCGGCACGGCGCAGGCGGCGCTTGCCCGCGCTAAGACCTATCTCACCGAGCGTCAACAATTCGGCAAACCGCTCGCTTCCTTTCAGGCCTTGCAGTTCAAGCTGGCCGATATGGCAACCGAGCTTGAAGCCGCGCGCCTTCTGCTCATGCAGGCTGCCACCAAAGTGGATGCCAAGACATCTGATGCGACGATGCACGCCGCCATGGCCAAGCGCTTTGCGACGGACGTGAGCTTTGAGGTTGCCAATCAGGCGCTGCAAATTCACGGTGGCTACGGTTATCTCAATGACTTCCCGCTGGAGCGGCATGTGCGCGATTTGCGCGTGCACCAGATTTTGGAAGGCACCAATGAAATCATGCGCGTCATCATCGCGCGTGAATTGCTGAAGAGTTGAATATGAGCGACGAAGCCGAAGTCCTGTTTTCGCGTGACGGTGTTGCGGGCATCATCACGTTGAACCGTCCAAAGGCGCTTAACGCGCTGACGCTCAATATGGTGCGCGCGATCCATCCGCAGTTGAAAGCTTGGGCGGCCGATGATGCGGTCAAACTCGTCATTATTGAAGCAGTGGGCGAGAAGGCTTTTTGCGCGGGCGGTGACATTCGCGCGCTGCATGATTGGGGCAAGGTCGGTGACCGCAATGTCATCGACTTTTACCGCGAGGAATATCGCCTCAACGTCTATATCAAAAATTATCCAAAACCCTATATCGCGCTGATGGGCGGCATCGACATGGGCGGCGGCGTCGGAATCTCGGTCAACGGTTCGCATCGTGTGGCGAGCGAGCGCCTGACTTTCGCCATGCCCGAAACCGGTATTGGCTTGTTTCCTGATGTCGGCGGCACATTTTTTTTGCCGCGTTGCCCGGGTGAGATCGGTATGTTTCTCGGCCTCACCGGCGAACGGCTGAAGGCAGCGGACGCGATCCACGCCGGCATTGCCGATGTGTTCGTGCCGTCAGAGAATTTTGCCGCGCTCAAATCGCGTCTTGCCGCAGGCGACAGTTTCGATGCGGCGCTCAAGGGTCTGTCCGGTGACGCGGGCGAAGCGTCGCTGGGGACCAAGCGTGCGCAGATTGACAAGCATTTTTCGCTCGGCTCCGTCGCTGAGATTATCGCGTCGCTCCAAGCCGATGCCAGCGAATGGGCGACGAAAGTCGCAGGCGTTCTCGCCACAAAGTCGCCACTGAGCCTGTTGGTCGCCTATCGCCAGATCCGCACCGGTGCGTCATTGTCTTTTGAGGAGGCAATGAGACTTGAGTTCCGACTGACTAACCGCTTTATGCGTGGCCATGATTTTTACGAAGGTGTGCGGGCCATCATCATCGACAAGGATCAGTCGCCGAAGTGGGAGCCCGCAACGCTGGAAGATGTGAGCGCGGTAGAGGTGGATGGGTATTTTGCTTCGTTGGGAAGTGAAGAACTGTCGTTTGAATAATTAGAAACTTCACCTCCCCTTGAGGGGAGGTGAATTTGAAGCAGGAGCTAAGCATGGCGACCATCGGCTTTATCGGACTTGGTAACATGGGCGGCCCCATGGCACGCAATCTTGTCAAGGCCGGGCATGTGCTCAAAGTGTTCGATCTGAGCGAGAAAGCCTTGGCGACGCTCGTCGCGGCAGGCGCAACGAAAGCTGCGACTGCATCGGATGCCGCCAGAGATGTTGAATTCGTGGTGACAATGCTCCCTGCCGGCGAGCATGTGCGCTCTGTTTATCTCGGCGATGGCGGTCTTATCGCGGTCGCCCAAAAGGGCACGCTCTTTATTGATAGTTCCACTATTGACGTGCCCTCGGCGCGCGATGTGATCGCGGCGGCATCGGCGGCAGGCATGGGCATGATCGACGCGCCGGTTTCGGGCGGCGTCGGTGGAGCGGAGGCGGGCACGCTTACTTTCATGGTCGGCGGTACGGATGACGCCTTCGCGATGGCCAAGCCGGTGCTTGAGCAGATGGGCAAGAATATTTTTCATGCGGGCGGGGCGGGCAATGGCCAGGTTGCCAAGGTCTGCAACAACATGATCCTCGGCATCTCGATGATTGCCGTGTCGGAGGCTTTCGTGCTCGGCGAGAAACTCGGTCTCGACGCGCAGACCCTGTTTGATATTTCATCAACCGCATCCGGCCAGTGCTGGTCCATGACATCTTATTGCCCTGTGCCCGGTCCTGTGGCGACGTCGCCTGCGAACCGTGATTACCAACCGGGCTTTTCAGCGGCCATGATGCTCAAGGATTTGCGTCTCGCGCAGGATGCGTCCAAAGCCGCGCGCGCGCCGACACCTTTGGGCGCACAGGCGGCGCAGCTTTATGCGCTGATGGAAGCTTCCGGTCACGATGGTTTAGATTTTTCCGGCATCATCAAGATGATCAAAGGCGAAATCTGACACTAATGTCCGCCATCACGAAAAACTTTGCGTATGGCTAAGCAAATATGAATCGCCAAGTAATGGCAACGATCTGCCACTAGTTTGTTCAATTCTGAAACAAATTTGCGGCAACGTGAATTCATACAGCATTTTTCATTGCCAACATGTCGCACTCCGTTGTGGGTAACACGCCGGAGTCAACCGCAGGTGGTGCGCGTTTAAACCTGTCGTTAGGGGGATGACGGATAATGTGTGCTTCAGGCAGGAGCCGGACCGGCACCATGTGTCAGAAGTTGCGTCAGAAGGGCATTTTTTATGGGCATTGCAAATTCACAAGCGAATGTGGTTGTAGCGAATTCAGAATCTGCGGCGTCAAAGCCTGCATATCTGGAAGCCCTGACATATGTCGAACGTCTGCATCGCCGTCTTCTCGACGTGATCAAAGACGAACTCGACCGCGTCGGCTGCTCGGAGATCAACAGCGTTCAGGCGTTGCTTCTGTTCAACATCGGCGACGCCGAAATGACAGCCGGCGAATTGCGCACACGCGGTCATTATCTCGGCTCCAACGTGTCCTACAATCTCAAGAAGCTTGTCGAGGCTGATTACATCAGCCACCAGCGTTCGCGCCTCGACCGTCGTTCAGTCCGTGTTCGTTTGACGGACAAGGGTCGCGCCATCTGCAAGTCGATTGACGATCTTTACAACAAGCATTGCCGCTCGGTCGCCGAAGTGGGTGACATCAGCAATGACGAGCTGCTGCAGATCAACTCGACACTGCACAAGCTTGAGCGTTTTTGGACCGACCAAATCCGCTATCGTCTCTGATTTTTTAGGCGTTTTTCCCGCACAAATCTTGCAGACCGTCTGATTGAAATTGGCCGGACGGATGCTTTTGTGCCGAAAACGGACGCCACCGCCGAAATATGGTTAAAATCGGCCGGAACGAAATGAGGGGCCTGTGATACTCGGACACCCAATCTTGCACCTGAGTGCATCAATGATGCGGAGGCTGCTGCTTGTCAGCGGCCTGTTCGCATTTGCTGCGCCTTCGGTTGCTTTGGCCTCGTCCAGCTACGATCCCGTTGAATCCCAGTGGATTGATCCTTGGGCACCTAATTCGCAAACGCAAGTCACAACCGATCCGGCGCTCAAGTCCACTGTGCCGACGCTTGGCGATGCCGGTTTCTGGCCCGTTGTGCGCGCCATTTCCATGTATCGGCAGATCGAAGGCTGGGGTGGTTGGCAGCCGGTTCCTCAGGGTGAGCAATTGCGCAAGGGGATGCGCGATCCGCGCGTCGCCGCGTTGCGCAAGCGGTTGCTCACGACCGGTGACATGTCCGCATCGGAAGGCGATCAACAGGCCTTTGACGAAAGTGTCTTCGAAGGTCTGCGTCGGTTTCAGGCGCGTCATGGCCTCTTCCCCGATGGTGTGGTGGGGCGCGGCACAATCAATGCACTCAACGTGCCGGTCGCCGAACGTATCCGTCTGCTCGAGGTCAATCTCAAACGCCTCAGCGATGTCGCACCGACTCTCGGCAAGCGCTATGTCTTCGTCAACATTGCCGGTCAGGAAGTCGAAGCGGTCGAGAACGGCGAAGTCGCGATGCGTAAGCGTGTGATCGTCGGCAAGGAAGATCGCCAGACACCGGAGCTTACGAGCAAGGTCAATTTTATCGCACTCAATCCTTATTGGAATGTGCCGCTGTCGATTGCGACCAAAGACCTGTTGCCCAAGATCAAAGCCAATCCGAAATTCCTGAGCCGTATGGGCATCCGCGTGTTCAAAGGCTGGGCGAATACGTCAACCGAGGTCGATCCTGCGACGATCAATTGGTCGGATCCGAGTGTCACCAGCCAGTATCGTTTGCGTCAGGACCCGAGCCGCCTCAATTCACTCGGGACGGTCAAAATCAACTTCCCGAATAATCAGGCGATCTATTTGCATGATACACCGGTCAAAAGCCTGTTCGGTCGTAACGCGCGCAATTTTAGTTCCGGCTGTGTGCGTGTCGAAGATGTGCGCGACCTGATCGCCTGGCTTCTTGAGGACAACGGCGGCTGGGACCGTAGCCGTATCGACCAGACGATCAACGGCGGTGAACACATGGACGTGACCCTGACCCAGAAGGTGCCGATCTATCTGATGTATCTGACGGCATGGGTCGGCGAGGACGGCGTCGTCAATTTCCGTGACGATGTTTATAAGCGCGACGCTAGGATCTCCGCACCTTCAGCGCTGAATTAGACTAGGCTTCGCGCGAGGGAGATTCGTCCGGCTGAAAAACCGGATGAAAAGGGGGATCACTATGTCATCGCGCGTCGCCAAATTCTCGTATCTTGAACATGACGGCATACTCGCTTTCGCCCATCGCGGCGGTGCAGGCAATTGGCCGGAAAATACCATGCCCGCTTTTCAGGGCGCGGTAGATCTCGGCTATCGCTATGTCGAAACAGACGTTCATGCAACGCGTGACGGGGTGTTGCTGGCTTTCCATGATGACCAGCTTGACCGCGTCACTGATCAGGTCGGCGTCATTGCCGAGATGGATTTTGCGGATGTGTCGCGTGCCCGCGTCGATGGCATTGAGCCAATTCCGCGCCTTGAAGAACTGCTGCATGCGTGGCCGGATTTGCGCGTCAACATTGACCCCAAGCGCGACAATGCCGTGGTGCCGCTTATCCGCGTGTTGCGCGATTGCGGGGCGGTGGAGCGAGTCTGCGTCACGTCTTTCTCCGGTGCGCGCGCAGTGGCCGCGCGTGAGGCGTTAGGGCCGCGTCTTTGCACGGGTCTCGGGCCAGGCGATACATCACGGTTGCGGTTTTCCAGTTGGTCCGGTCCGCTCGCTTTTTTGTGGGGGGGCTTTGAAGGTGGCTGCGCGCAAATTCCGCTGGAGCAATATGGAATCCGTCTGGTGGACCGCGCGCTGCTTGATCGTGCACATGAAATGGGTCTGCAGGTCCATGTCTGGACCATCGACGATCCGGCAGAAATGAACCGTCTGGCAGACCTCGGTGTGGACGGTTTGATGACCGATCATCCGGCTGTTTTGAAGGCGGTTCTACTGGAAAGAGGCCTTTGGGCGTCTTAAATAACCAGCTAAGGCCGTGAATTTGTGCGACAATTAGCTTATGGTCAGTCTGGTCAGGCTTGTTAAGTTAACGGCAATCCGCTTCGGCGGAACGCGAGGCAAGGGGCTGTAGCGGCTAAGCTGTGGTCCGGACAAGTACAGGATTGTGGCTATGGATTATCAGGCAAAGCTCGACGATGCGCTCGCTTCTGTGAAGGAAGAAGGTCGATACCGCGTTTTTGCCGATATCAAACGTCATCGCGGTGATTTCCCTCGCGCCACTTTCCACACGCCGCAAGGCCCGCGTGAAATCATCGTCTGGTGCTCCAACGATTATCTCGGTATGGGTCAGCATCCGGCCGTCATTGACGCCATGCACCGCGTCATAGATGAGGTCGGCGCAGGGTCCGGCGGCACACGCAATATTTCCGGCACCACGCGTTATCACGTCGAGCTTGAAGAAGAACTCGCGGACCTTCACCAGAAGGAAGCCTCGCTGTTGTTCACGTCGGGCTATGCGGCCAATGACGCGACGCTTTCAACGCTTGCACGCGTTTTCAATGATTGCGTCATCATTTCCGACGAGATGAACCATGCCTCGATGATCGAAGGCATCAAGCGCGGTGGCGGGCCAAAGCGCTTGTGGCGTCACAATGATCTCGGTCATCTCGAAATTCTGCTGAAGCAGCTTGATCCGGCCCAACCCAAAATTGTCGCGTTCGAATCTGTTTATTCGATGGACGGCGACATTGCGCCTATCGGAGCCATTTGCGACCTTGCAAAAAAATATGGCGCCATGACTTATCTCGACGAAGTGCATGCCGTTGGCCTCTACGGCCCGCGCGGCGGCGGCATCGCCGAGCGTGACGGTGTGCTCGACAAGGTCGATATCATCGAGGGCACGCTGGCCAAGGGGTTTGGCGTCATGGGCGGCTATATCGCAGGTTCATCCGTGCTCATCGACGTGCTGCGCTCCTATGCGCCGGGCTTCATCTTCTCGACCTCGCTTGCGCCGGTGCTTGTTGCCGGTGTGTTGGCGTCGATCCGGCATCTGAAGACGAGCAATGTTGAGCGCGATGTGCATCAGGAGCGCGCCCGTACGTTGCGCAGCATGATGGCTGATGCGGGCCTGCCCGTGATGATGTGCGAAAGTCATATCGTGCCGGTTTTTGTCGGCGATCCGGTGATCTGCAAACAGGTCAGCGATGATCTCCTCTCCGACCACGGCATCTATGTCCAGCCAATCAATTATCCCACAGTGCCGCGCGGCACCGAGCGTCTGCGTTTCACGCCTTGCCCTGTGCACACTGACGATATGATGCGCGATCTGGTCAAGGCGTTGGATCAGGTCTGGACGCGACGGAACATCGCCCGTGCCGCCTGAGAGCGGAAACGGATATCCCTCAGCGCCGTCGGGAAAAACCGGCGGCCAACGCGAAATCATTTTTGAATTCACGCCGATCGGCGGCAGCGTCAAAGTAGCTGCCGTTGATGTTCTGACGGGTGTGGAAGTGTCAGTGACCGGCCCTGTCGGTCCTGCTTCGCAACGTGAGCTGCAGCGCATTGCGCTGGCAAAGCTGCGTCTGCGTTTGGTGCGCGAGGGATACGCTGCCGACACGCCTGATGTGCAGCCGAAGGGCAGCAGCGATTCTGGCGGCGGCATCATCGTCTGACGATAAGACTAAACGCTATGTCCGGTTATTTCTTGCGGCGTGTACGGGCACCATCGCTTCCGGCCGCCTTGCCGAGGCCGATCTGCTTGGCGAGCCGCGAACGCTGCGATGCGTAATTGGGCGCGACCATCGGGTAATCGGAGGGCAGGCCCCAGCGCGCGCGATAGTCTTCCGGAGACATCCCATATTGCGAGCGCAGATAGCGTTTTAGCATTTTGAGTTTTTTGCCGTCTTCCAGACAGATGATGAAGTCGGGCGTCACGGATTTTTTGATAGGTACGACGGGAACGAGATCGCGGTTGCTGGCGTCTGTGCCATTTTCCAGATCACTCAGCGCGTCATGTATCGTGCGGATGAAAGCCGGTAATTCACCGGTCGGTACTTCATTGTTACTCACATAGGCAGAAACGATCTGGCCGGCCAGTTTGAGAAGGTGCGAGGGTTCAATGCCCGGCTTGGTGTCTTGGTCACTCATCGCGTAGAGAAATCCTCTTCAAACCTTTTCGGCAACTAGCCTTCTTACGTGGCTGAATTTGCATCGTTCACTATTTTAGTGGCGGCCCAAGATTCTGTTCAAGTTGTTTGACGGAATTATTCTTGGGTAAATCTAACTTGATGGGTGAAACAAGGCATTCACCCACATCAAAAGCTTGAAATTGAGAATTTTCTTTCATTGCTACTCGTTATTGTAAATATACCTGTGTCCAGTTACGCCTCCAATTCACATAAAATGTGGAATTCCGGCATTCAGATGAGACATATTCTCAAATATTGATAAGCAATGCTGTTAAATATTAGTAAGCATTGCACTTGAACTGTGTTCGTTTTGGAGGTGGCTTTTCACCCTCGGTTTGCTTGTGGCAGCTTGGCCCCGGGCCGCGATATGTGGTATGACGCCAGCAGCGGAGCGGGTCGGTTGGATCCCGGTTTTCGCTGTGGCCGGACACCCGCACCGAAGCGTTGTTTGGGGTCGGGCTGGCAATTTCCGTCGAATGAAGGTTCATCGAATGTCGTCAAGCAATGCGGTCGCGGGTCGGGCTGTAGCCCCCGGTTTTTTCAGTGATGATCTGGCAAAAGCCGATCCTGAAATTCAGGCTGCCATCGACAAGGAACTTCATCGTCAGCAGACTCAGATCGAACTGATCGCCTCGGAAAACATCGTCTCGCGCGCCGTTATGGAAGCGCAGGGCTCGGTGATGACCAACAAATATGCCGAAGGCTATCCGGGTAAGCGTTATTACGGCGGCTGCGAGTTCGTCGATATTGCCGAAGAGTTGGCCATCTCGCGTGCCAAGAAATTATTCGACTGCGCCTATGTCAACGTGCAGCCCAATTCCGGATCACAGGCTAATCAGGGCGCGATGATGTCGCTCATCAAACCGGGTGATACTATTCTCGGTATGAGCCTCGCCGCCGGTGGTCATCTGACACATGGTGCCGCTCCCAATCAGTCCGGCAAATGGTTCAACGCTGTGCAATATGGCGTGCGCGCACAGGATCATCAGATTGATCTTGATGAAGTCGCGGGCCTTGCCAAAGAGCACAAGCCCAAGCTCATCATCGCCGGTGGCTCTGCCTATCCGCGCGTTATTGATTTCAAAGCCTTCCGCGAAATCGCCGACAGCGTCGGTGCTTATCTGATGGTTGATATGGCCCATTTTGCAGGGCTTGTGGCCGGTGGTGTGCACCCGAGCCCGCTGCCTTATGCCGATGTTGTGACGACAACAACGCACAAAACATTGCGCGGCCCGCGTGGCGGCATGATCCTGTCGAACAACGAGGATCTGGGTAAGAAAATCAACTCCGCGATCTTCCCCGGCATTCAGGGCGGCCCGCTGATGCATGTCATCGCTGGCAAGGCTGTTGCCTTCGGCGAAGCGCTGCGTCCCGAGTTCAAACAATACGCTCAATCTGTTGTGGACAATGCGCGTGCGCTTGCCGCGACGCTTGCAGAAGCCGGTCTCGCCATTGTGTCGGGTGGGACAGACACGCATCTGATGCTGGTCGATCTGCGTCCCAAAAAACTCAACGGCAAAGTTGCGGAAGCGGCGCTGGAACGCGCTAACATCACTTGCAACAAGAACGGCATCCCGTTCGATCCTGAAAAGCCGACAATCACATCGGGCGTGCGTTTGGGTACACCGGCTGCCACCAGCCGCGGATTTGGCGTTGCTGAATTTCAGCTTGTGGGCAAACTCATCAATGAAGTCTTGTCAGGCCTTGCCGAAAACGGCGAGAGTGGCAATGCGGCGGTTGAAGCGTCGGTGCGCGGACGTGTTATCGAACTGTGCGGACGTTTTCCGATCTATGGCGGCGTGAAGTAAGTCTTCGCGTCACACGCTAAAAACGAGACAGGCTGGGGGCCAGAGATATGCGTTGTCCGTATTGCGGCAATGAAGACACGCAAGTGAAGGATTCACGCCCGACCGAGGACAACACCTCGATCAGGCGGCGACGGTTCTGCACTGCCTGCGGTGGTCGTTTCACGACATTTGAGCGGGTACAGCTGCGCGAGCTGACAATTATCAAGACAAATGGCCGCCGCGTGCCCTTCGAGCGCGATAAACTCATGCGTTCCGTGCAAATCGCGATGCGCAAACGCCCAGTTGAGCAAGAGCGGGTAGAGCGTATGGTGAGCGGCATCGTGCGCCGTCTCGAGAGCATGGGCGAGAATGAGATCCCGTCCAATGTTGTCGGGAAGCTCGTGATGGAGGGTCTGAGTTCCATCGATGCTGTCGCCTATGTGCGTTACGCGTCGGTCTACAAGAACTTCCACGAGGCAAAAGACTTTGAGGATTTCCTGGGCGAACTCAGCGGCCCGGGCGGAGATGGAACAGACGACGACTGACCACTCTTTCGCCTGGCACTGATATTCGGACGCCCTGATCTGTTTTTTTCGGGGAGCCGATGGCCCTAGCGACCGACACAGATTTCATGACGATGGCACTGACGCTTGCCGAGCGCGGGTTGGGGCAGGTTGCGCCCAATCCGGCGGTCGGTTGCGTCATCGTGCATGACGGTGTCGTGGTCGGGCGCGGGCATACGCAGGCCGGTGGTCGTCCCCATGCCGAAACAATGGCGCTCGCACATGCAGGCGACAAGGCGCGCGGCGCAACAGCTTATGTGACGCTCGAACCCTGCGCCCATCATGGCAAGACAGGCCCCTGTGCCGAGGCACTCATCGCTGCCAGTGTGATCCGCGTTGTCGCCGCCGTGTCGGACCCTGACCCGCGTGTTGCCGGTCGTGGTTTTGCAATGCTGGAAAAAGCGGGCATTGAAGTTGTCGAGGGCGTCGGCATGGCGCGTGCGCTCTATCTCAATCAGGGTTTCTTTCTTAAGGTCAACGAGGAGCGTCCGCTGGTGACGCTCAAGATCGCAAGTTCCGTTGACGGACGAACGGCGAGCAAGTCCGGTCATAGTAAATGGATCACCGGCAGCGGCGCGCGTGAGCGTGGCCATCTGCTGCGTGCCACGCATGACGCGATCATGATCGGCAGCGCGACGGCCATTGTGGACGATCCGACTTTGACTTGCCGTCTGCCGGGTCTTGAGGCGCGTTCACCCGTGCGCATCATCGCTGATGGTCGCTTGCGTTTGCCGCTCACTTCAAAGCTCGTGCGTGACGCCCGCAAGGGGCCGGTCTGGGTGTTGACCTTTCCGGGGGCAGAGGCCGGTCGCCGTGCCGCCTTCATCGACTGTGGTGTTGAATTGATCGATGTGCCCGTCGTCGCCGAAACCGGTCTCATGGATATGAAAGCCGCCATGCGCATTCTCGCGCAGCGTGGCATCACGCGTTTGCTGGTTGAAGGCGGCGCGCGGCTCGCGTCGTCGCTGGTACGGGCGCAGCTTGTAGATCGCGTCGAGTGGTTCCGCTCCTCCTCGATCATCGGGGGCGATGGATATCCTGCCATTGCTGCGCTCGGCATTGAACGCGTGGACGATGCCCCCAAATTGTCACTGACCCATCAGCTCGCGCTCGGGTCCGACACTTTGTCCAGTTATGTGATGCGGAGTTAGTATGTTTACAGGGATCGTCAGCGATGTCGGAAGGGTGCGCGCTATCGAAAAGCGCGGCGACACGCGTTTCGTGATCGGCACAGTCTATGAGCCCGACAGCATGTTGCTCGGCGCGTCGGTTGCCTGTTCAGGCTGCTGCCTCACCGTTGTCGAGAAGGGTAGCGATGCGGACGGCAACTGGTTCGCGGTCGACGCTTCGGCTGAGACGCTGGACTGCACTGTCTTGGGCTCATGGGGCGAGGGCACGCCGATCAACCTCGAACGCGCCCTTAAGGCTGGTGACGAGCTTGGTGGCCACATTGTCAGCGGCCATGTCGATGGTGTCGGTGAGATCATCTCGATCCGTGCCGATGGCGACAGCAAACGCTTCGTCTTCGAGGCCCCTGATGGTCTGGGACAATTCATCGCGGCCAAGGGTTCCGTGACGCTCGATGGCACCTCGCTCACCGTAAACGAGGTCGAAGACCTGCCTTCAGGGGCGAATTCGACCCGCACACGCTTCGGCGTCAACATCATTCCGCACACGCAAACCGTGACCACATGGGGTCAGGCGCGGGTCGGACAGCGCATTAATCTTGAAATCGACATGCTGGCGCGTTATGTCGCGCGGCTGGCTAAGAAGGAATAGACATCGTGTACAAGGAATATATCTCCTCCATCGAGGAAATCATCGAAGACGCCCGCAATGGCAAGATGTTCATTCTCGTTGACGCGGAAGATCGTGAAAACGAGGGCGACCTCGTCATTCCGGCCCAGATGTGCACACCTGAGGCCGTCAATTTCATGGCCAAATATGGTCGCGGTCTTGTTTGCCTGACGCTCACCGGCGACCGGGCCAAGCAGCTCAATCTGGAGTTCATGTCCTCGAACAACCAGTCGCGTAACCAGACGGCTTTCACCGTCTCCATCGAAGCGCGCGAAGGTATCTCGACCGGCATCTCGGCGCATGACCGTGCCCACACAGTGTCCGTCGCCATCGATCCGACCAAAGGCCAGCCCGATATCGTCTCGCCGGGTCATGTTTTTCCGCTCGTCGCCAAGGACGGCGGCGTGCTCGTACGCGCCGGTCACACGGAAGCCGCTGTCGATATTTCGCGTCTCGCCGGCCTTTATCCTGCTGGCGTCATCTGCGAAATTATGAATGACGACGGCACCATGGCGCGTCTGCCGGACCTCGTGCAGTTCGCCCAGCTTCACGGGCTCAAGATTGGCACCATCGCCGATCTCATCGCTTATCGCCGTCGTTACGATCACTTCATCCATCGCGCCATCGAGACCGAGCTTGAGAGCAATTACGGCGGCGAATTCAAGATGATGGTCTATCTGAACACGGTCGAATATGCCGAGCATATTGCGTTGGTGAAGGGCGATATCTCGACGCCGGAACCGGTGCTGGTGCGTATGCACGCGACCAACGTATTTGACGATCTGTTGGGTGCGCACGGTACACGCGCCGATATGCTCAAAGAATCCATGCGGATCATTTCCGAGGAAGGCCGCGGCGTTGTCGTCGTCATCCGTGATACGCAGGCGACCATCGTGTCGGATTTGCTGCTGCGCAAAGGCGAGGCGGGCGATCAGGGCATGCCGCGCCGCCTGCGTGAGTATGGTGTCGGCGCGCAGATACTGCTCGACCTCGGTGTACATGAGATGATCCTTCTGTCCGACACGGATCGTAGTATTGTCGGTCTCGAGGGCTATGGCCTCTCGGTTGCCGGTCAGCGCCCGATCACGGCTGCCGGCGTCGTCAAATCTACGACAGTGAAATCCAAGGAGAAGATCGCGTGACAACCACTCAGGCTCATATCCTCATCGTCGAGGCTCGGTTCTATGACGAACTCGCTGACGAGCTGGCGCGTGGCGCGATTGCAGCTATCGAGGCGCGTGGTGCGACCTACACGCGTATCGCGGTGCCCGGAGTTCTCGAAATTCCCGCTGCTGTTAAGTTTGCGCTTGATGCCATGGCGCATGGCGGTCAGATCAAGAAGTTCGATGGGTTTGTGACGCTCGGCTGCGTCATTCGCGGAGAGACGACACATTATGATATAGTGTCGAATGAATCCGCGCGCGCCCTCATGGACCTCGTGGTCAGCCGGTCGTTGGCGCTTGGCAACGGCATCCAGACAGTTGAAAACGGCGATCAGGCATGGGCTCGTGCCAAGGTTGACCAGAAGAACAAGGGCGGCGGCGCGGCCGATGCCTGCCTCGATATGATTGACCTGCGCCGCCTGCTCGGCGCGTAAGTCATCTCCGGTATTTGAAAGTAGAACGCTTTATGTCCTCGGCCCCCGCCACTCCCGACGTCGGATCGACCAAAATCAGTGCCCGTTCGGCAGCGCGTATTGGCGCGGTGCAGGCGCTCTACCAGATGGACATGGTCGGCACCGAGCTTGACGATATCGTCGTGGAGTTTGTGAACCATCGTTTTGGTCAGGAAATTGAAGGCGAGACTTTCCCCGAAGCCGATGAAGCGCATTTTGAAGAAGTGATCCGTGGTGTGGTGCGCGAACAGCGCGACATCGACGTGACAATCAATGGCGCTTTGGCCAAAGGCTGGACGCTCGCCCGCATCGACGCAACCATGCGCGCTGTGCTCCGCGCCGGTGTTTATGAATTGCGCCGCTGCAAGGATATTCCGGTCAAAGTTGTCATCAACGAATACGTTGATGTAGCCAATGCCTTTTTCGAAGGTGACGAACCAGGCGTCGTCAATGCGGTGCTCGACCGTCTCGGCGCAACGGTTCGCAAGGCCTGACCGGCGGGTGCGGCCATGACCCCGCGTCCAAGTGAATTTGATCTGATTGCGGAATATTTTGCGCCGCTCGCCGCTGATGCGCCCGGCGCTTATGGCCTCGGTGACGATGCCGCGACCTTCGCACCTTCTGCCGGTTGCGAGCTTGTCCTCACGGTCGATGCCATTGTCGAGGGTGTGCATTTTCTTTCCTCTGATCCGCCCGCCGACGTTGCTCGCAAGCTTCTCCGCGTGAGCCTGTCCGATTTGGCCGCCAAGGGCGCACGCCAGCGTGGCTATTTGCTCACCACTGCATGGACCCGCGAAACGCCTGTTGAGTGGATCGCCGCTTTTGCCCGTGGCCTTGGCGAAGATCAGTCTGAATTCGGTCTCTCGCTTTGGGGCGGCGATACGGTCTCGACGCCTGGCCCCTTGTCTTTTTCTCTCACCGCCATCGGCGAAATTGCGTCGGGTTGCATGATCCGTCGGTCGGGCGGGCAGGCGGGCGACAATATTTATGTCACCGGCACCATCGGCGACGGGGCGCTGGGGCTCAAAGCGGCACAGGGCGAGTTAGATGCTCCGGTGCAGGATCTGGCCGCTCTTGTCGCGCGCTATCGTGTCCCTTCGCCGCGTGTGGGTTTTGGTCCGCGTCTTGTCGGTGTGGCCCATGCCGCGCTCGACGTTTCTGATGGTCTGATGGCTGATCTTGCACACCTTTGTGCGCAGTCGGGTGTCGGTGCCCGTATTGACGCAGCGTCGGTGCCCTTATCCGATGCGGCGGCGGCTTGTCTTGCGCGTACTCCTGCACTTATCGAAACCATTCTTACCGGCGGTGATGATTACGAGATCGTTTTTGCTGCGCCGCCGGATGCGGCCGGCGAGGTTGATTCTCTCGCCAAAGCGTCAAATCTCAGCGTTACGCGCATTGGAAAACTCACCGATGCATCGCTCGGAATCTCTGCCGTTGACGTAAACGGCAAGGCTTTGACCCTTGCGCAAAAGGGTTTTCGGCACTTCTAGCCTCATCCCGTTCCGTCATTTCGCAAATCAGTGGGTCTGCGTCCGGTTGCTTTCCCTGTCGGCATTTGGCATCGTTTCGGCCAATTGTAGTTCGATCAGGGAGGGGGAGGAGCTGTCACCGGATTTGTCCGGTTGCGGTTTCGGCTTCCGTAAGAAAAGCAAGGACATAACTATGAGCACCACATTGTGGGCGATCATCGGTTGCGGTGGTCTGGCACTACTCTACGGGATATTGGCAGGACGTTCAGTTCTGGCAGCGGATGCGGGCAATGCCCGTATGCAGGAGATTGCGGCGGCTATTCAGGAGGGTGCCGGCGCCTATCTCAACAGGCAGTACACGACGATTGGCCTCGTTGGCATCGTCATTTTCGCTCTCATTTCTTATTTGCTCGGTCTTAAGGTCGGCGTCGGCTTCCTCGTCGGCGCGACGTTGTCGGGTCTTGCCGGTTACATCGGCATGCTGGTGTCGGTCCGGGCCAACGTGCGCACCACGCAGGCTTCCAGCATCAGCCTCGCTGCTGGTCTTGCCATCGCCTTCCGCGCGGGCACGGTCACGGGCATGCTCGTTGCCGGTCTGGCCCTTCTTTCGGTCACCGTTTATTTCGGTGTGCTGGTTTACGAAATGGGTTATGCGGCCAATTCGCGTGAAGTCATCGACGCCCTCGTGGCGCTCGGCTTCGGCGCGTCTCTTATCTCGATCTTCGCCCGTCTGGGCGGCGGCATCTTCACCAAAGGTGCGGATGTCGGCGGCGATCTCGTCGGCAAGGTTGAAGCCGGTATTCCGGAAGATGATCCGCGCAACCCGGCCACCATTGCCGATAACGTCGGCGACAATGTCGGCGACTGCGCTGGCATGGCGGCTGACTTGTTCGAAACCTATGCGGTGACACTCGTCGCCACCATGGTTCTCGCCTCGATCTTCTTCGTGGGCGACGCTGTGATGAACATGATGACCTATCCGCTGGCCATTGGCGGTGCGTGCATCATCACCTCGATCATCGGGGTGTTCTTTGTCCGTCTAGGCAAAAGCAACAACGTGATGAACGCGCTCTACAAAGGCTTTGTGGCTTCGGCTGTATTGTCGCTGATCGCGCTTTATTTCGTGACCGATCATGTCGTGGGCTTTGCCTCGTCCTTCACAGTGGGTGACAAGTCCTTCACGGGCTGGGATCTCTACATGTGCGGCGTCGCCGGTCTGGTCATCACGGGTCTCATCATCTGGGTGACGGAATATTAT
>TARA_R110002074_G_scaffold218737_3_pt1 | contig 18928 bp, 20 predicted proteins | sample TARA_R110002074 | Tara Oceans TARA_R110002074 (sample SAMEA4397215) | marine metagenome | biome: Polar Biome; feature: [MIX] marine epipelagic wind mixed layer (ENVO:01000061); material: water (ENVO:00002006), including particulate matter (ENVO:01000060) such as... | depth 10-100 m | reverse complement strand
TCGCTCGTCGAACGCATCATGCGTTGAGGCTTACGGCAGGCGGTCTTGCAATGTGTACCAAAGCACGCCGAGCATGAGGCCGGGGTAGCGCAGCCATGTGCCGCCCGGAAAATTCGGGACTTTGATTTCGCTTAAGCAGTCGAAGCGTTCGGCCTGACCGGCGACGGCTTCGGCCATGAGCTTGCCCGCAAGCGTTGCGATGTTGATGCCCTGACCGGAGTAGCCTTGCGCGTAAAAGACATGTGGTGCGAGGCGTCCGAAATCCGGCAGGCGCGGCATGGTGATGGCGAGCGTGCCGCCCCATGAATAGTCGATCTTGACGTCTTCAAGTTGCGGGAAGATGCGCAGCATGGGTTTGCGCACGAAAGCGGCAATGTCGCGCGGAAATTTAGACGAGTAATTTTCGCCACCGCCGAACAGCAGGCGGTGATCGGCGGAAAGGCGGTAATAGTCGATGACGAATTTTGTGTCCTGCACGGCGACATTATCGCGGATGAGGGCGCGGGCTGCTGCCTCGCCCAAGGGTTCGGTGGCGATGATGAAATTATTGACGGGTATGATGCGTCCGGCGATACGCGGTTCCAGGTTTTTAAGATAGCCGTTGCAGGCCATGACAACGAATTTCGCGGTGACTGAACCGTCGGCGGTGTGAACCTTTGCCGGATCAGTGTGGTCGATTTTGGTGACGCGGGAGTTTTCGTAGATTGTGACGCCTGCGGCTTTCGCGGCGCGCGCCATGCCCAATGCATAGTTGAGCGGGTGGAGATGGGCCGCGCCATTGTCGAGCAAGCCGCCGTGATAGCGGGTGGTCGCGACCATCTCGCGCATTTCATCGGGTGGGATGAAGCGCGTCTGCGTGTAACCATATTCATTTGCGAGGTGGTCTTGTTCTTCCCTGAACCATTCCGTGTCGCCTTTCTTCCACGCGGCCTGCAACACGCCGGGTTTCAGATCGCATTCCATATTATGTTTGGCGATGAGGCCTTTGACAGTGGCGACACTGTCTTCGGCGAGGGCCCAGAGGCGATGCGCCCAGTCGCGGCCGAGTTTTTCTTCAAGCGCGCGCTGGTCCTTGCGATGGCCGGTGCCGAGCTGACCGCCGTTGCGGCCCGACGCGCCGAAGCCAACGCGTTCAGCATCGATGAGCGTGACGGCGTAGCCGCGTTCGGCAAGATGGAGGGCAGCGGAGAGGCCTGTATATCCCGCACCCACGACGCAAACGTCGGTCGTCTCGTCACCCTTGAGGGAAGGAGGAGGAGGCCATGCGCTGGCGGTGGCGGCGTAGTAGGAGACGGGGTATCCGCTCATAAGTCTCTCAGCTTGTTATCGCGTGATTTTGTATGTCGCTTCCTCGCGGCCCGAGGCGTGGATGTCGTTGAGGTCCATGCAGGCTTCCCAAGGCGCGCTGTCGCGCGTGTCTTCGAGTTTTTCTTCGTTTTCCCATTCCGTGTAGAAGGCGACGCTTTTGTTGTCGGCGCGAACGAGAATGCGTGAGGTCAAGAAACCTTTGGGTGGATTGCGGTCCAGCTCACGTTCAGCATAGGCACGAAGCTGCGTCTGGATGTCATCGGGTGATGTGGTCTTGAACTGAATGAGGTGGGCGACAGGCATGCAGGCTTCCGTTTCTGGTGTTGGCGGGACTATAGCACGGATTGCCTATAGCACGGGGCGTTTGCCCTTGGCTTGTACTTTGGAAAAAGGTGATTGCAGCATTGCGTCGCGCTGCCTTTGCTCCAAAATGCTTCAAAAGCATAACAAATGGAGTGAGACGGGATGGGACGCGTTGAAGGTAAAGTGGCCATTGTGACAGGGGCGGCCAAGGGCATCGGGGCGGCGAGCGCCAAGGCGCTGGCGCGCGAGGGCGCGAAAGTCATATGCAGTGATTTTGATGAAGCGGGCGGCGAGGCTGTCGCCGCTGAAATTCAGCGGCTCGGCGGCGAGGCGATTTTTGTTGCCCATGACGTGACCGACGAAGCGCAATGGGAAAATGTGGTGAAGGTTGCCGAAGCTAAATTCGGCGGGCTGCACATCGTCGTCAACAATGCGGGCATCGCGCCTGCTGGTGGCGGCGGGCCGATCGAGGAGAAGACGCTGGAGAATTGGCGGCGCACCGTTGAGGTTGATCTCGATAGCGTGTTCCTTGGTTGCAAGCACGGTATCCGCACGATCAAGAAAACAACGGCCAAGGGCGGGAAGGGATCGATCATCAATATTTCGTCGATCATGGGGATCATCGGCTGGCCCAATACCGGCGATTACAATGCGGCCAAAGGCGGTGTGCGCCTGCTGTCAAAATGTGCGGCGCTGGAATGTGCCGCGGCCGGGTATGACATCCGTGTGAACTCGGTGCATCCGGGTTATATCGACACACCGTTGGTGCGCAATGCGATTGCCGAAGGTGTGTCGGCGCAAGAGGGCGCTGGCCCCAACGAGATGATGGAGTTGCTTGTCTCGCTGCATCCCGTCGGGCGGCTCGGTGTTGCCGATGAAATTGCCAATATGGTGCTGTTTCTGGCGTCGGACGAAGCGTCTTTCGTGACCGGTACGGAAATGATCGTCGATGGCGGCTATACAGCGCGGTAATGCCTAAATGATGAAAGCCTGTTTGCGTGTGGGACGCTGAGCCGCTAAAACCACGCAAACAGGCAAAGCCTGCCGTACTTTAAGATATTTGACCGATGGAGACTGATTTTGGAAACGAGCGAAATCAAACGCCTTGAAGCCTATCTGCGCGACAAATTTCGTCTGCCGGCGATCTCCGTCAAAGCGCGGCCTATTAAAGATGATTCATGCGAAGTGAACATCGGTGACGAGTTCATCGGCGTTATTTTCAAAGACGAAGAAGACGGCGAAACGTCCTATGCCTTCCAGATGGCAATTCTGGATATTGATCTGCCCGAATAAACGACGCCTCAATCGGTGATGGTGCCTTCCAGATCATTCGGCAGGCCCGGTGCCTCGAATGAGGTGACAATGCGGATCATCAGTTCATCAGTGCGACGCCACGAATCCAGATGCTCACGCTTGTAGCGATAGGTGAGCGCGAGGTTGCGTGTCATCAGCAATGTGCGTGAGCAATTCGGACTTTCAATGAGATCGGTCCGGCGCTGGCAGACGAGCAGCACAAGGCGACCACTGCTGTCTGTGCCGGCGAATAGGTCCTGATCGCGATAGCCTGAATCATCCTTGAAGCTGAACCTGTCGAGACCGTCCTTCACGCGCTCAGGCGTGGATGATGTAAAAAGTCGCGCATAGACTTCCTTCAGACGCCGCTCGGCGGGCAGGGTGGCTTCGGCCCGATGCAGCGTGAAGAAAATGACTTCGGCGCCCGGACTGTTGTCGGAAAACTCCGACTGGAGCGATGGCGCATAGGGTGTGAAATCGGGCAGCAGCGCGTGCATAGCGATTTCGGTGTGACTGCCGCCACTGCGTTGTGAAGGGTAGCGCGTGTAATTTTCTGGGATGAGAAAGCGCGTGCCGCCGACAACGGCTTCGACGTTACGACTTTCGGCGCTGGCTCGCGGGCTCTGGCCCAGAAGCTCGCCGGGAGTGGGGCCGAAATAGTAATAGAGGAAGAGGCCGGAGAAGGCCGTCACGGCCAAAATCACCAGAGCCGGTAAAATCCAGGCCGGGCGTTCGTGCACCAACTCGCCGCCATCCTGTTTTTGTCTCGCCACGCCCGCTTACCCCCTCGTCACTGTCTGCCTGCGCGCCGCCTTTCTGTATGAAGGCGCGACTTCTGTTTCGAATCCTATTGCGACAATGCGCTGTTTCGCCTTGGCACAGAAGGGGCGGAACATTACGGCACGTTCGGCCTCAGGTCTGCTCCGATGCGGCCCAAGAAATCCATAACATACTGATATTAAATGATTTTCTAATTTCACATCTGAAATTTCCGACTGGTACGGGGCTTGCGAATGTCGGGACATGATTACATTTTTTTCAAAATCGCTGGTGGGCCTTGTCGTGATATCCGCTCTTTGGGCGCCGACAGAGGCTTGGGTCGGGGCGCAGAAGGAGGCGGGGCTCGCGTGCCGCGCTGATTTCAGTGCCTGCCGCGTGGCGGGAACGGTCATCCCGCTTATCGACCGGTCAACAGTTTTGGGGCAGATCGCCGAACAGGCACGCAATCAACCGGCTGAAAAGCTGGAGGCTGAACTGCGTCTTGTGACAGCGAAAGCGTTGGATGGTGTGCGGGCTGCGGCGCGCGCAAGAGAGTAAAATGGGCGGATTAGATCCAATGCACGAGTGGATGACGTTTTTCTTTGCGACGGCGACCGGCTTTGTCGCCGCCGGACTGGCCGGCAGCCTTTACAGGCTGGTGACCAACAAGCCTGCGAGTTTTCAGATTTGGGGCGGGACACTGATCGGTCAGGTGGCAGCGATTTTTACGCTCGTCTTTGCCGGGCCCAATGTCATTTTGCGCAATGCGCTCAGGGCACAGGTTTTCGAACATCGCCCACCGGCATGGCTGCTGCTCTCGTTTTTTATCGCGATGATGTGGAGCTGCCTGTCAGGTATTTTCCTGCTCAGTCTTTTTCTCGTCCCCTAAAGATCAGGCGCGGCGTCGCGTCAGGCGGCGACCGAGTGTTCCGGCAAAGCCCGCGCCGATCGCCGCGACAATCGCCCATCCCCAGCCGAGGGCCCAGAGCACGAAGTTCCCAACAGTCTTGAACGCACGCAGACTGGTCTTGCCGGTGATTTCGGCAATGCCGCGTGTCTTGGTGCCGAGCTTGCCGGTCATTTTGGTGACACGCGCAAGGTCCTCGCCGTTGTTGACATATTTCAGCAGGCGCACGGATTCAGCGGGGCCTACTGATTTTTGCAGGGCGGCGATTTCGCCGAGTGCCGGTGTGAGCTTCGCCATGGAAATACTGCCTGCGTAATCAGTGACAGCACGGCGCGTGGCCGATGTGTTGGCGAGATCGACACTTTTCAGTGTACTGCCGAGTTTTTTGAAATTTACAGCTTCGTCGATGAGCCGCGTCATGTAGCGCGTGAAGTCGGCTGTCAGTGTGCCGGCCTTCTTGGCGACTTTGAGTAGCGAGACGCCGATGCGGGCGGGCAGTGCGCCGCCGCTTGTGGCGATGGTGGCTGTGGTGGCGGCGAGGCCGACAACAGAGAGGCCCAAAACAAATTGTGAGTAGTCTTCGCCCTTCACGAGTTTGGTGCCTTCCTCGCCGATGTCGCGCACATCGCCGACGACAGTGAGATCGGAGGTGACCGCGCCGACAAAGGAGGCGGTGTCATTGCCTTCGCCGCTGATGAAACCTTCAAAAAAACTACCGGTGTTGCGCGCGACGGTGCGGGCTAAACCTTTCTCGTTTTCGAGGCGGCTGGCTGTGCCCGCTTCAATCGGCATATCGACGTAGCTGGCGATGTCGGCATACATGATCGCGTCTTCGAATTGCTTGGCGTCAAGCGCCGTGTCGATGCGGCGGCTTAAATCTGTGCCGCTGGTTTTTTGTGCGAGCTCGGCGCGGACGAAGGGGTCGGCAGGCACCATGTCATCCGGCACAATGCTGTCGAGCAAGCCGCTCTGATAGGCCAGCATGAAAAGTACCGGCGCCAGAATGATGAAAACGACCGCGTCGAAAAACAGTTTCATTCGCTTCGTACTCCAACCTTGTGACCCGTCCTGCATCTCCTTTGAAGATTGCGGCATTGGTGGGGAGGGTGCAACCGTTCACGCCGAAAACAGCGCGGGTTCCGGCCCCATAGTGGCTTATCCGCCTATCGGACCGCCATTGTGCGACGTGATTGCCACAACAGAAGGGCGCGGTGGCATGGCGTCGGCGAAGTCCGGCCAGCGCGTGGCGGGGTCTTCAAAGGTCGAGGCACGCGGCGGTGTGCGCTCCTCGGGTGCTATATCCGCGGCGGGATGCTGGACGGCGACAAAGAGTGTGGTGGCGTCCGGCGTGAAACAGGGGCCGCACATTTCGGCACCGACGGGCACCTGAAAGAAGCGTTTTGCCGTGCCGCGTTCGGGCCCATGCGTGGCGAGTGCAAAGATGCCATCGGCGGCACCGGATGTTTTCGCCCAGTCGTCGCCCTGATCGGTGGCGACCCAGAGGCGGCCGGCGGCATCCACGGCGAGATTATCGGGGCAGGCGAACCATCCATCTTTGCTGGTGGTGTCGTTCCACTGTGCGGCGATGGCCGTGTCTGTCGGGTCACCAGCAGCGACGAGAATGTTCCAGGTGAAGCCTGTGTCGGCGTGATCGTCGTTGTCGGGTATGAGTTCGACGATCTGGCCCCAGAGGTTCGTACCGCGTGGATTTGCACCGTCTGCTTCTTCGGCCTTGCGGTCCTTGTTGTTGGCGAGCGCAACATAGACACGGCCTGTGATGTGATTGGGCTGCACGTCCTCGGGGCGATCCATCGGCGTTGCGCCGAGCGTGTCGGCGGCGCGGCGTGTTTCGATCAGGACATCGGCCTGCGAGAGAAAACCATTGGTGGCGTCGAGGCCGTTTGCACCAAAGGTGAGCGGCAACCATCTGCCGCTGCCGTTGTCCTTGAAGCGCGCCACATAGAGCGTTCCGTGATCGAGCAGGTCGGCGTTGCCGGTGCGATTGTCGGCGTCGAAGGCATCGCGCGAGACGAATTTGTAGAGATATTCACCGCGCTGATCGTCGCCCATATAGACTGCGAGGCGGCCTTTGCGCGTAGCGATGGATTCGGCGCCTTCATGTTTGAAGCGCCCGAGAGCCGTGCGTTTTCGCGGAATGGATTTAGGGTCGAGCGGATCGACTTCGGTGACCCAACCAAAGCGGTTCGGCTCGTTCGGTTCGAGTTCCACATCGAAGCGCATGTGAAAGCGCCACCAGCCCATGAGATTTCGGGGGATGCTCATGCGTTCGTGATTGGCTTTTTCAGGCGTATCGCCCAATTCGCCGCCGAAATAGAAATTGATGTTCTCCTCGCCCATCAACCATGTGCCCCAGGGCGTGATGCCACCTGCGCAATTGTTGAGCGTACCGATGACGCGGCGGCCGGTCGGGTCGGCGCTGGTTTTGAGGCGCTCGTGACCGGCGGCGGGACCTGAGAGGTCCATTGCGGTGTCGAGCATGGTCAGGCGGCGGTTATAAGGGCTTGCCTGCACCACCTTCCATTTGCCGTCTGCGTTGCGGGCGATTTCAATGATGCTGCCGCCGTGGGCGGCGAGTGTCACGTCGATCTGTTCGCGGCTTGCCGCGTCAGTACTGACAAAGTTCGGAAACATAAGCGCAGCGTTTGTGTATTCGTGATTGATGCAAAGGACGCCGTGATCGCTCGTCGCGTTGCCGAAGGGCAGGGGCACGAAGCCGACATAGTCGTTGTTGTAGCCGAACTGGCGCGTTTGCGCGGCGGCGGTCTGCTTCATCGGATCAAAGAGCGGCGCGTCGGCATAAACCGGATCACCCCAGCGGATGAGAATGTCCGCGTCATAACCTTCGGCAACGTGGATGGCTTCGTCCGCGCCGCGTTCCAGTTCCTTGAAGGTGAAGGGTGGCAGGTCGGTCGGTGCCTTGTTGCAAGCTGAAAGTGCGAGAAGGCTCGTTGATGCCGTTGCGGCAAGTGCGAACCCGCCTGTTGTTTGCAGGAAGCGGCGGCGGGACCAGAGCGTGGCGAGCGAGGGGCCGGTGGCCCGTTCGACAGACGTGTCATCGCCCGATTCCAGCTCGTCCTCGAAAGTTTGTGGCATGGTCTTCTTCCATCACTTCTATGGGGCAGCAGGTTAATTTACCCGGGCCCTGACTTCACTATTGTGACGCAAGCGGGGTCCCGTGGCATAGTCCTGACTAAAGATACACGTGACGGGAGAAATGACGGAATGGCTGTTTATACGCTGGGTGCGGTCGAGCCCCAATTGCCGGCTGAAGGCGAATACTGGATTGCGCCCAATGCCCAGGTGATGGGCAATGTGAAACTGATGCGCAACGCCAGCGTCTGGTTCAATGCGGTGATCCGCGGGGACAATGAACTCATTACCATCGGTGAAAATTCGAACGTGCAGGACGGGTCGGTGCTGCATTGTGATCCGGGTTCGCCGTTGACGATTGAGGAAAACGTCACCATTGGCCATATGGTCATGCTGCATGGTTGCACCATCGGTGCGGGCAGCCTCATCGGTATCGGCAGCATTATTCTTAACAATACGCGGATTGGCAAAAACTGTCTCATCGGTGCGAATACGCTGATCGCCGAGGGCAAGGACATTCCGGACAATTCGATGGTGCTAGGCGCGCCGGGCAAAGTGGTGCGCACGCTGAGCGATGAGCAGGCAGCGGCCTTGCGTCTCTCGTCGGATCATTACGTCCAGAACTGGAAACGCTACGCGCGCGACATGAAACAAATCGGCTAATCAGAAATCACAATAAGATGAGGGAGAAACAAGATGAGTAAACCGCAGGAAGTGACCGCCCGCGAAGAAGAAGTGCTTTATGAAGTCGCTGATCATATCGCGACCATCACCTTCAATGCACCGGACCGCATGAATACAATTTCCGGCCCGATGCTGAAGCAATTGACCGAACGGCTGCTCGATGCCAATCAGGACAAAGACGTACGCTGCGTTATTTTGACGGGACGCGGCCGCGCTTTCTGTGCCGGGCTTGATCTGCGTCCGGAGTCCGGTGGCGTGGCGGGGCTCGGCAGCGGCACAGGGACTGTTTCGACGACACTTGATCTGCGTAATACGCCGCCGATTGTGTTGTTTGAAATGGAAAAGCCGGTGATAGCGGCCATCAATGGCGGCGCGGCGGGCTATGGCATGGACACCGCGCTGGGCTGTGACATTCGCCTGATGGGCAAGTCGGGCAAGCTGGCGGCGGCATTCTGCAAGCGCGGCATTGTGCCTGAATCCGGTGGTACTTGGTTTTTGCCGCGCCTGATCGGCTGGTCGAAGGCGGCAGAACTGATCTTCACGGGTCGCACGCTCAATGCGCAGGAAGCGGTTGATTGGGGATTGGCGAGCGAAGTGGTTGAAGATGCTGACCTGATGAAACGGGCTTATGAACTGGCCCGTGAAATTGCGGGTAATGCGCCGCTCGCGGTGCAGGCCGCCAAACGCATGATGCGCATGGGCCTTAACGAACCTTTCGGCGAACATGTGCATCATGTCTATCTGCAGCTTCTGCCCTTGCTGCGGACCGATGACGTGAAGGAAGGCATGATGTCTTTCATGGAAAAGCGCCCGCCGGTGTTCAAGGGACGCTGATCCGACCGACAGGACGTTGAGCGACCATCCAGATGAGGCCATGAGCGAGACGTCATTACAGATATTTGCAGCGACAGGCGGACGCAAAGGCGTTGGCCTGCTTGTCTGCGTGCTGCTGCTGGCGCTGGTCGCTCAGATCGCAGGCGCTTGGGCGGCGGGTTTCACCGGCAAATATCGCGGCATTGCGTCGGCGGCGGGCATGTCGCTTGATCTGCAGGAAGTGAAGGGCCGGTTGGTTGGTCGCCTGTCGGCGGCTGACGGGCGGCTCTATGCGCTCAACGGCGCGCGCTATGAAGCCAAGAGCGGAACAACGCCCGACGAGCGAAGTGTCGGCGGTGTGCAGGGCGAATTGCGGCTTGGCGGCAATGCACTGGCGGTTGCATTCTTTCGCATCGAGGAACGGCCGCTCGGCATCCAGTTTCTGTTCATTCCGGTGAAGGACGACGGCAATCCCGATATTGCGGCGGCGAAGGATTATTCCTTTCTGGCGCAGGGGCTCGGTGTGCCTTCGACCAATAATGTGGTTGCCGCGCCGCAATCGTCAGAGAAGATTGATTTGCTGCGTTTCATCGACGAATATCGGCAATGGACGCCGCTTGATGTGGCGCGGTTCTACAGCCGGTTGAGTGAGCGCGATAAAGGTTTGCTGCAACTCTACGATCACGCGAGCGGCGATATTGTCTGGCGCGTCTGCTCGTCCGGTCCGCCCAATGAGGCGATCACGCAAGCAGATGTTGATGACTTGCTCGACCGGCAGCAGACGACCTGTGCGGACTTGTTGCCACTGGTGAAGAAGGCACAGGCGGCGGGATATTTTGCTGAGTTTTCGCGTCGGGCGCGGTTCCAGTTAGAGATCATTCGCGAAACGCTTTTGTGTAACCGCGGGGAATCCGCGCCCGCACAATGTGCAGATGTGAGTGCGCTTGGTGCGCCGTTGATTGTGAACTGGCGCGATATCAGCTCAATCATGCGCGAGCTTGTGCCGCAAGGTTCGGCGGTTGCCGCGAAGCCTCAGGCGGTGCAGCCGGAAACGGTCGCAACCGTTCAGGCGGAAGCAAAGCCAACGGCACCCAAGCCCGTTGCCGCAACGGGTGTGGTGACATTACCACTGCGGGCGAGCCTTGCCGAAGTGCCGGATTCGACAACAGTTGTGGCGCGCACACGCGCCGAGATCAAACAAGAAGGCCGCATCGTCAGAACCATACGACGACGCGGCCTTGATGTTCCGTTGCGCAATCCGCGCTTTTAGCTGATCGCGACGACTTCGATGGCGAAGGTCAGGTCTTCGCCCGCGAGCGGGTGGTTGGCGTCGAGGCGTACAACTTCATCGGAGATTTCGATAACGACGAGCTGGAGTTCGCGCCCGTCGGGGCCGCTGGCGCTGAGGCGCATGCCGACTTCAAGCTGCATGTCGGCGGGCATTTCACTGCGCGGTACGTCCTGCACCATGCGCGGGTCGGAAACACCGTAAGCTTCGGCGCAGGGGATGGTGAAGGTCTTTTTCTCGCCGACATTCATGCCCATGACACCTGTGTCGAAACCCGGAATGACCTGGCCGGAGCCGACGACGAATTCGAGCGGCGAACGTCCTTCGCTGGAATCGAAAATATCACCGTCGGTCAATGTGCCGGTGTAGTGAATCTGCACTGTGTTGCCATTTGCTACTGCTGCCACGATGCCCGCCTTTCAAAAATAAAAAAGGCCTTCAGTTTGTTCTGAAGACCTGATGGCCATTGACGTGACTTTAACAGCGCAAGCGCTACCCGTCACCCCTTGCGGGCAAAAGGTCGCGCTTTGCCTCGAATTATTGAACGAAATCAGAAAGCGCGGCGCCAGACGCGGCGGATTTTGGCGTCGGTTTCGGGCCCCAGATTGTGCCATGCCGTGCGGTCGCGCGTGGCATCGACGATGAACATGCTGTCGGTCTTGCCGATATGGATGCTGAGGTCGTTGAGGAGACCGGCGGCGGAAGAGTCTGTGTTCACGCACCAGACGTTGGGCGCGAGCTTGTAGGCGGGCCCGAGCGACATGATCGCCTGCTCTAGCTGACCGGCGTAACGTGCCTTGATGTCCATGATGACGATGAAATTGGCGGTCTCGGGCTGGCGGCGACGGTCGGTTTGACCTTTTGCGGGACCGTAGATGGGGCGGGCGGGAGCGGTGCTTTCAGCGGCGGTCTGCGCCGTCGTTTGTGGCTCGGCGCTTTGCTGGATGAGCGCGCTCTCTTCGACCGGCTCGTCGGAGGCGGTTGCAGCCGCCGCAACATAGGTCGGGACGACACGCTGGGTTTCGTTGGTTGCTTGTGGTGGGCTTACAAAATTTGCAGCGAGTGATGTGACGCTGATGGCGGGTAGCCAGCCGGTTGCGTCGGCGGCGGTGCCCTCGGGCGCAATCAGGCTTGAGGCGATGACGCGGCCTTCGGCGATGTAACCGACCATTGCGTCATGGCTATAGGGGCCGTACACGCGCTCGCCGTATTTCAACAGCCAGCGGTCCGGGTTTGAAGTCGGGCTTGCGGATTGTTGGTTTGATTCAGCCATTCGTCTTTTTACTTTGTCGTATTTGCAGCAGATATCGCCGTTTATGCAGCGGTATTTATCCGAATCATACCGAATTCGGACTGGTTTGAAACTTTGAGTTCAATAAGACTTTCTATGTACCGCTACGTCAACGTTTGCCTGCTTGCAGAGACCGGCGGGAGCGGGCAGATTTTGGGCAAGAGCGCCATGAAGGCGCATAAAATCAGGGTTTAGACGCGTCATCAGAATTGGGAACGGTCATGGAATACGAACATTGCACAGCGGCACGCGAGGGGCATTTGCTCATCGTCACGATCAACCGGCCGGAGCGCATGAATGCGCTGCATCCGCCCGCCAATTTTGAGCTGGAAAAAATCTTCAATGATTTTGCCGCCGATCCGGAACTCTGGGTGGCAATCATAACCGGTGCGGGTGAGCGTGCTTTCAGTGCGGGCAATGATCTGCGCTGGCAGGCGGAGGGCAATAAGCTGGACGTGCCTGCGACCGGCTTTGCCGGTCTCACCGCGAGGTTCGATCTGAACAAGCCCGTGATTGCCGCTGTCAACGGCGTGGCGATGGGCGGCGGTTTTGAAATTGCGCTGGCCTGCGATCTCATCATTGCCTCGGACAATGCTGTTTTCGCCTTGCCTGAGCCGCGTGTCGGTCTTGCGGCACTTGCGGGTGGTCTGCATCGTTTGCCGCGTCAGATCGGCACTAAGCAGGCGATGGGTATGATCCTGACCGGTCGTCAGGTCAAGGCAGAGGAAGGCAAGGAACTCGGCTTCGTCAATGAAGTGGTGCCTGCGGCTGATCTGATGGCGGCGGCTAAACGCTGGGCAGGTCTCATCATGGAATGCTCACCCATGTCGATCCGTGCCTCGAAAGAGTCCGTGTACAAAGGATTGGACGAAGCTGATCTCAATAAGGCGGTGACGGGCAAGTATCCCGCTGTCGCGGCTCTCTTCAAGAGCGCGGATCTGATCGAAGGACCGCGCGCCTTTGCAGAAAAGCGCAAGCCGAATTGGGCCGGCAAGTAAGCGTCGTCTGATTTCGATGCCTCAAAAAAGTACCGGTCCTGTCATGTGGGGATGACAGGACCGGCCTCGACAGGACCAACCTCTGGGGGGACGGAGGCCGGTCGGTGGTTTCGTCAGCGCAGGACGGGTGTTGTCACTGCGGTCAATGTGGCGGTCGGGCTTTCAACCAATGCTGCTTCATGCAGCGAGGGGACAAGGCTCGGCCGTAATTCTTTTTCGGTGCTCGCCACTGTGGTTAGGGCAGGAGCGGCAGATGTCGCTTCGGCTTGCACCAGTTGCGGCACAGGGGCTTTGGGCATGCGCGCTGACTGAGCGGCGGCCACGAAGGGGATCGGGGCGCCGAGCGGCGGCAAGGTCTGATTGGCAAGGGTCACAAAAGAACGTGTGTCGAGATTGACCCAGACAAACGGCCGTTCACGCGACTGGCGCTTGACCCAAGTGTAAGGTGTGTCGTTCCAAGCAACGATGGCCCAGTTCTTATTGTCGAGCACAACTTCGCCACGGTCTGTATCGACCACGAGAATGGCGTGTCCGGCACCGTTCCATTCGCGCACGACGGCGATCAGAAGGTCAGAGGGCGACCAGCCGCGTTCGATCAGCAGCTTGCGCTTCAGCAGCGCGAAGTCCTCGCAGTCGCCGCCGTTCGCATTGGGATATGACCAACGTTCGCTGACGCCATAGTTGGAGATGTCTTCGATCTGGGAGACCGATGAATTGACATAATCGTTGACCGTATTGAGCTCGTTCCAGCGTTCCGGCGTCATCACCATATTGGTCGGTGTGTCTGTGCCGCCTTCGCACTGGGTCGGATCGTCGAGGCAGAAGGAGATGAAGCCCATCGGCGGAACGACCTGCTGCCCCACCGGCATATAGGCGTTCGCTACGATCCCGGCATCACTACCCTGCGCGCTCTGCATGGCTCCGATACTCCCGGTCGACTGGCATCCTGCCAGCCAAATTGCACTGCTGGCGAAAAGGGCCAGCCCCCACAAGCTGTTCGTTTTCATTTTTCCCACCTTAGTCATCTGTCGAGCAGGACTTCCTGTCCTGTGAGAGCGACCTTGGCAGTGAAAATTTTGTCTTGTTTTAAGTCGGGAAGGTGGTTTTGAAACAAGTTAAATGCGTCTTTGAATCGACTTTAGATCAAATTCGAACGACTTGAGCTCGCGGTTTCGGGCTTTGCAAAAACTCCAGTGTTTTCAAGCCTTTTTGTACGTCTGCGTGTATGGCGACCGATGTGGACCGCCGAAAGAGCTGCAAAAGTGCCGCGAAAAATAAGCGGGAAAAATTTCAAGGCGTTGGTTTCCAAATGGTTGATTAGCGGCCGTTCAGACGGGGATTGGCGAGAAAACCTATGTTCACCTGTGTATTTTGCGGGGCGGTCATAAAGAAAATGCCCCGGAAGTTTCCGGGGCATTGTTATTTGGGCCAGGGGCTTGCTGCTTAGCTCTTTGCCCCGTCGAAGGTTTTGCTGTCGCTCACCAATGTCGCGCGGATATGGGCGATGGTGGCTTCGCGTTCCTTGCGTTTGGTGTTGGCGAAAGCAGGTTGCGACAGGGCGCCGAGCTCGCGCGCACGGGTGATCGTTGTCTCGCGCAGGGTATCCAGCGGCGCCGTCTGATCGAGATAGCCGATCTGAGCGGCTTCATGCGGGTTGTAGATGCGTGCCTGCGTGACGGCGGCTGTCAGATGATTGGCGGCCAGGCGGTCGCGGGCGAGTTCGAGGCCGAAGACAGGCATGGTCATGCCGATGGCAACTTCAGGCAGGCCGATCTTGAATTCCCCTTCCGCGCCGATACGCAGGTCGGCAGCGAGAAGAAGCAGGGCACCGGCGGCCAGTGCATGGCCGGTGCAACCAATGACCACCGGCAGTTTATGTTCGTAGATTTCCATCAATAGATTGGCACCGGCGCTGACAAGCGGCGCGACATGCTCGGGACCTGCCGCCATGACTTCGAGATCGAAGCCGGCACAGAAGCGTTTCTCACGGCCAAAGAGGGCGATGGCTTTGGCTTCGCCCGCCGCGCGTTCGAGACCGGCCTTAATGGCATTGATCATGTCATGGCCCAGCGCATTGGCGCGGCCATCATCCATGGTCAGAACGGCAACGCCGTCATTGAGTGTGTAGTCGAGAATTTGCGCGGCCATGCCGTCCCCCATATTTGTTCGGGGGGCACTCTAGTGCGGCTTTGGAACGGGAAACAGTCCAGAGACCGTAAAAAGCCGCGGTATCAGCCGAAGGGGCGTGAAAGTGCGGCGGAGTCCGCAGCAATATCGCTGAAGGCGATGGCGATGCCTTCGGCCGTGTGACGCACTACGCGGCCTTTCATGCGGCCAAGCGAGACCGGTGTGCCGATGGGCTCGCGGTTTTCAAGTTCGACATTGGCGCCGCCGAGAGACATATCGACCACGCGGCAGGGAATGGAGCGACCGTCGGGAAGCGTCAGAACCTGTTTTTCTTCAAAGCCGCCTTCCGCTGCCGTGTAGCGCGCTGTTGCACGGGCGGGCAGCACTTTTTCGCCTTTTGCATAGGCGGCGAGGCGTTCGGCTACACGTTCGCGGCGCGCGCCGCTCAGGGCCGTGACAATGGCAAAGCCGCCTTCGAACGTGCGTACAACGTCGCCTTCAAAGCGGCCAAAATCGTCAAGATAGATGATAAGGTGAGCACCAAGATCGATCGGCGCGTCGCAAATGAGGGCGATGCCCGAAAGGGACATGTCGCGAATAGCACACGGGTGCTCGTTTCCGTCCGGTGCCAAAAAGCGGCCCTTCACGGTCACTGGCACGCGAGGTTCACGACGTCGTTCCTGTTCGCTCGGTAGTTCAGTGGTCATGGTTTCGCGCTCATCTTTGGTGCGCCATTGTAGGGGAGCCCGTGGCAAGGGCTTTGGGGGAGCACCGCTAGGGCCAAGATAACCCCCGCAGGGTTAATGAATTTCTACCGGTGATGTTTAAATGAGTGTCGATTTTCCACAATTTCGTCCTCTTCGGAGGATTTCTGCAGAAATGACGCTTGCGTCAGCTTTCGCTATTGCCGACAATTCTGTCAAATTCGACCATCAAAGGGAATCGGGACCGTACTAGCGGCGGAAGCAGGCTATCCAAGACCTGCCCGGAACCGCTGACACCGAATAACGCCAAGTTCAGGACATAAAAATGAGTGAGTTCGACTACATCATCATCGGCGCAGGTAGCGCGGGTTGCGTGCTGGCAAACCGTTTGTCAGAAAATCCGGCAAACAAGGTTTTGCTTCTCGAAGCCGGTGGCAAGGATTCGAGCTTCATGATCCACATGCCGGCAGGCGTCGGCAAGTTGATCGGCACCGACATGGTCAATTGGTATTATCATACCGAAGGCCAACCGCATCTGAACAACCGCAAAATGTTCTGGCCGCGCGGCAAGGTGCTCGGTGGTTCATCCTCGATCAACGGCATGATTTATATTCGAGGCCATGCGCGCGACTATGACATGTGGCGTCAGATGGGTCTTGAAGGCTGGGGCTTTGCCGATGTGCTGCCCTATTTCCGCAAGTCGGAAGGCAACCAGAACGGCAGCAGCGCCTTCCACGGCGGCGACGGCCCGCTCGGTGTGTCCAACGCTCAAAAGAGCAATGTGTTGTTCGACGCGTTCGTCGAAGCGGGCAAGCAAGCCGGTCATCCCTATACGGATGACTTCAACGGACCGCAGCAAGAAGGCATGGGGCCTTATCAGACCACCATCAAGAACAACAAGCGTTGCAGTGCAGCGGTTGCTTACCTTGTGCCCGCGCTGAAACGCCCCAATCTTACGGTCGAAGTCAACGCGCTGACGCATCGTATTCTGTTTGAAGGCAAGAAGGCCGTCGGCGTTGAATACAAGCAGGGCGACGAACTCAAGACGGCTAAATCCCGTAAAGAAGTGATCCTGTCAGGCGGTGCGGTCAACAGCCCGCAAGTGTTGCTGCTCTCCGGCATTGGCCAAGGCGAATATCTGCGTAAGTTCGGCATCGACGTTGTGTCCGATTTGCCGGGCGTCGGTCAGAACCTGCAGGATCATCTTGACGCGACAGTCATCAGCGAGTGCAAGCTGCCGATCACTCTGCACAGTCAGATGAACCCCATCCGTCAGATTTTGACGGGTATGCAGTACACGTTCTTCAAGACGGGTGCGGCGGCTTCGCAGGGTCTTGAATCCGGTGCCTTCCTGAAGTCGCGTCCGGAACTTGAGATGCCTGATTTGCAGATCCATTTCGTGGCGGCAATGATGCGCGACCATGCCCGCGTGAAGTCGGATCGTCATGGGTTCACGGTTCACGTTTGCCAGCTGCGACCGGAAAGCAAAGGCTTTGTGGCGCTGAAATCGCTTGATCCGTCGGATCACGCGCTCATTCAGCCGAACTATCTTGCCACCGAAAACGACCGCCGCACGATGCGCGACGGTGTGCGTATTGTCCGCAACATCCTTGCGCAGCGTGCGATGGATATTTATCGCGGGCCGGAATTCATGCCCGGTGCCGATAAGCAGTCGGATGCTGAAATCGACGCCTGGATCCGCGAAACGGCCGAGACGATCTATCATCCCGTTGGCACAGCCAAAATGGGTAATGATCCGATGGCCGTCGTGGATGTGAAGTGCAAAGTGCGCGGCGTTGAAGGCCTGCGCGTTGTCGATGCCTCGGTCATGCCGACACTCGTTGGTGGCAACACCAATGCGCCGACGATCATGATCGCAGAGAAAATCTCGGATGACATTCTGGGCCGCGCGGCGTTGCCTGCCGAGCATGTGACGATTGCTGAAGATCGTCAGGGTGCTGCTGCCTGAATCTGAGTTTCTGAAAACGAAAGGGCCGGTCTCCATAACGGAGCCCGGCCCTTTTGCTTTGCGGGGTGCAGCCGCAGATAAATTTGGTTATTCGCTCGACAAAAGGGCGTTTTTGACGAGCCGCAGGTAGGAGCGCTCGCTGCGAAGGGGCGCGCGACGCGAGGCGAGGCTCGACACATGGACAGGCAAAACGAGCGGGCGGGCGCGCTGCGGATTGCGCCGGGCGGGCTCGGCGGCACGTTCGCGCTTGGGTATGCGTTCGGGATCGAGGACTTGAAGGCGGTCAATCCACTGGCGGGCGAACAGATGGTCACCGATCCAGGGAAATTCATCGACGGGCACTGCCGCACCGAGAACACGGGTGATGACGCCATTGTCCTGCGCGAGCGGCAGCAGGATCATTTCAAAAGTTGCTTCGCGCTGCTGGGCGGTGCTGGCGGTGTATTCGACAAGCGAGACAGAAGCATTGCGCGTCACTTCGTCGAGCGCCTGCTTGATGCTGCCGAGGCAATCTTCCTGCCACATTGAAAGCAGGTTGTGGTTGCGGAATTCCATGCCGTAGATGCTGCAAAGGCCAGTGCCAGCGAGGCGGAAGCGGAAGCTCGCATCATTCTCGCGCTCAAGGATGAAGACATACGGCAGAATGTTACGGATCTCACCGGGCTGGATTTCGCTACGCATGGGCGCAGGGCGACCGTCGCGTTTGGTGTTCCAATAGTCGAACAGCGATTGGATTGTCTTATGTTTCATATCACTCAACCCCAAACCCAAACCCGGACATACTTCCGGGCGTTACTCCGCGGTTGAACTGCACCACCGCGGGAATGTGACTTTGTTCATTTCGGAGCGTCCCAAATCGGAGCGGCTCTTTTATGAACGAACCGGATGCCTTGCGTTTCGAAGCGATACGAATGGGCCAAGGCGACCGGCTATGAGCCTGTTAGAGCAGAAAGCGTGCCAGCGCTCCGTCGAAGTGGGCGCAAAGGGCATCACGAAGGAAACGGCCCCATTATTGTGGGGACAACGGGCTTAAGCGCGGGAAATTAACTCCAAATTGACCATGTTTTGTGCCGTAACGGGCCAAAGGCGCTTTGAAACGCGGCACGAAAGCTGCGGGAGAGGGAGGGCGCCATCCCGAGTTGATCTGATTCTTAACGCGGCATGGCTTCTGCAATAGACGGGTAAGCACCGCCGTTGGTGCACCAGATTGGGTCCAAACACAGCATTCGCGGACCGGGAGAAACAAGATGAAACATAAAGCCCCCCTCATCTCGACATTCGCGCTCACGCTCGCCGTGGGTTTTGGCGTCCTTGCCTTCAGCGGCACATCGGCACTGGCCGGTAGCGGCCATGGCGGCGGATATACGCCGCCC
>TARA_R110002074_G_scaffold61959_2_pt1 | contig 18951 bp, 24 predicted proteins | sample TARA_R110002074 | Tara Oceans TARA_R110002074 (sample SAMEA4397215) | marine metagenome | biome: Polar Biome; feature: [MIX] marine epipelagic wind mixed layer (ENVO:01000061); material: water (ENVO:00002006), including particulate matter (ENVO:01000060) such as... | depth 10-100 m | reverse complement strand
TAGACGGCAATGACGGCTTAGCTGGCAACGATGGACTAGACGGCACAGATGGAAGAGACGGCACAGACGGCACAGACGGAGGAGACGGTGGTGATGGTAAAGATGGCAAGGACGGCAAAGACGGGCTATTCGGAAGAGGCGGCAGGGGAGTAACCAATATGGTATTCAATCAGAACTTACCGAAGCTAGACAATCTTCCTAAGTCTCTATTCTCTTTCTCACGACGATTCAGGAACTTCATGTAATGACACATTTGGAAATACTTAACAACGTACTAAGACGCTTGCGTGAAGATGAGGCTGAGGCTATTTCGTCCACAGACTACACTAGAATGATTAGTGACTTCGTCAACGATTCTATGGATATGGTACAGGCTGTTCACAACTGGCACTCACTGTTCACCCAGATAGATGTCACCACTATTGCGTCTACACAAGGGTATACATTGGACGGACTAGGGCAGATGGGTCAAGTGTACTATGCCTATAACGACACCACTAACTCTCCTATGAACATGACAACCCTTAGACAGATGATGTTACAGACTGACATGGGGTCTGGTAGTTCTGAGGGTTCCCCTATACGCTATGCGTACAACTCAGTAGCTGCTGATGACGACCCTAACGTACTCTTCTGGCCTATTCCAGACGATGTGTACACTATTACGTTCCATGTCAAGCAACACCAAGCAGCTATTACAGACGGAGCTACAGAGGTTCTTGTGCCTGAGCAGCCAGTGATTCAGCTGGCTCTGGCTATGGCTAAGGAAGAGAGAGGAGAGGACGGATCAGGAGGCAGTGGCATAGCAATGGGCAAGGCAAAGGCAGTGCTGGCTGACTACGTAGCACTAGACAGAGAACGTCACCCTGAACTTGGGATATGGGAAGTAGAGTAAATGGCAAAGCAGCTAACCAATGTAACCATAGAGGCTCCAGCGTTTTGGGGCATCAACACTGAGGACAGTCCTGCTTCTATGCCTCCTGCTTTTGCTAAATCGGCAGACAATTGCATAGTGGACTACAACGGACGACTAGCTTCTAGGAAGGGGCTTGAGTATGTTACATCTACAGGTGGTACAGGCGTAGACATTACGTCTATGTATGAGTTCTCTAAGCAGGACGGTACAACTGTTCTGTTCTCCGCAGGGGGTAACAAGATATACACAGGTACTACTACGTTGACGGACATCACAGGTTCGTTAACGATCACTGCTGACAACTGGCAGATAGTCCAGCTAGATGATGAGCTACACTTCTTTCAAGCAGGCCACGAGCCTCTAGTGTATGACGCGGCAGTGGGTACTTTACAACTACATAGCGCACACTCAGCATCGGTAGGGACATCTCCACAAGGGAACTGCGCAGCCTCTGGTATGGGTCGGTTGTTTACATCGGGAGTGACTGGAGCAGAGCATGTCATCCACTGGTCTGACCTTCTGATAGGAACAAAATGGGGTGGTGGCTCATCAGGTAGCCTAGACACTCAGAAGAACTGGCCTACTGGATATGACACAGTGCAGGCTATCACTATACACAATAACTTCTTAGTTGTCTTTGGCAAGCGTAACATATTGTTATACAGCGGGGCAGAAAGTCCTTCAACTATGGTGCTACAGGACACTATCTCTGGAATAGGTTGCCCACACAGAGACTCTATCGTAAACACAGGTAGTGACTTGTGGTTCTTGGACTCCTCAGGGTATAGATCACTAGGCAGGACTATTCAAGAGAAGTCAAGCCCTATCGGGTCTATTAGTCGTAACATTAACACTGACTTGCGGGACACAGTAGCTGCACAGACGCTGCCTATCAAGGCAGTCTTTGATCGTAAGCATTCTAACGTACTGTTAATGCTCCCAACTAGTCTACTGGTAGCTTGTTTTGATACAAGCATGCCTTTGCAGGACGGTTCCAGTAGAGCTACGTGGTGGGTAAGTACGGCGCTTAACTGTGCTGTCTTTATGCAGGATGAGTCGCTATACTTTGGAGCCTTAGACGGAGTTAAGGAGTACTCTGCCACCTACACCGACGAAGGCGGGGGGTACGTGTTTCGTTACTACGGATGGGCGCAGGACTTCGGAGAGCCTACTATTGAGAAGATACCTAAGGGTATGGACTTCACGACAGAGGGCGGTAGCGACGTAGTACTTGCTGTTAAGTATGCTTATGACTACAGTGATACATACCGAACAACTCAGTACACATTACCTACTTACACTAACAGTCTGTTTGCCGAAGGGGAGTACGCCATCGCTGAGTTTAGTGGAGGTAGTCAGATTAGGTCACGAGGTCATGTAAATCTGACAGGTAGAGGAAGGGCTATATCAATAGGATTTGAAGCAACCATCAACGGAACTGTGTTGGCTATTCAAGAAATGAACATACATTCAGTACTAGGAAGGATGATATAATGAGCGCATTGACAGACGCACTACAAGGGTTGTTTGGAGGAGGCGCTGCTACTTTACTACAGAACGATGCCATCCAAAAGACAGAACAGGCTGGTAAAGATGCCCTACTTAACGCACGGAATATAGCAGATGAGTTGTCTACTAAGTCTGCTTTCACACCGTTCTCTGTTACGTCTGGTGGCGGCACAGTAGACACACTGGCGCAGGACGGTAGGTTTAAAAGCCTAGGTCTTAATCTACCTCCAGAGTTACAAGCCATAGTGGCGCAGATGCAGGGAGCCGCTGGTGATGCTACAGGTAGGGCTAATGTAGATACTTTCCAGCAGACGCTACAGCAAATGACAGACGCTGGTCTGACTATGGACGGCAAGTCTGAGGCAGAGATATTCCAGATGCTCAACGCAGTGCAGCAGCCTGCTCAGGAGCGGGAGAGACTAGCACTAGAAGAGAGACTGTTTAATCAAGGAAGAGGTGGGGTTAGGACAGCGCAGTTCGGAGGTTCTCCTGAGGAGTTTGCCATTGCTAAGGCTAGAGAGGAGCAGAGAGGACAGACTTCTGTAGACGCTTTCAACTTAGCAGGGGACGAAGAGCAGCGTAGGTTTGATCAGTTCAGCGGACTGTTTGATCTGAACCAACGATCACAAGATATTAACGCTAGGTTTGCAGACTCATCGTTTACTAATGCGTTCAGACCTACTGATGACCTGAGACGTACAGCTACGCTAGGGGCAGACATAGGCAGCATAGACCAACAGGCTAGGACTGAGGGGATACGTAACTCAGCAGGTATCTTAGAGTCTGGAATGCAGTCTAAGCTGGGTACTGATCAGTTAGCGACTCAGGCTAGAATAGCGCGTAACCAAGACATTGTTGACTTACTCCTAGGTTCTGAGGGCGCTAATGGCGGGAACGGATTGTTTGGACAGATAGCGGACACAGCTTCTGACTTCTTCGGAGGAGGTGGAGGGGACGGCAGTGTATCCTCAGCAACTGACCAGTTCATAGACGATTACTTAGCATCAATAGGAGGATAGCAAGTGGCTGAGCTACTAGATATAAGAACAGCATTCGCGCCTGTACTGGACACACCAGAGCAGCGGCGTGAGAAGCAGATGGCTGAGAACTTAGGCTTGTTCAAGCAAGGATTTGCAGGTACTCTGGCTGAGGCTCGTACTAACTTCCAGAACAATACGAGAAGTTCGTTACAGAAGGCAGGCTCTGCCATCAACCCAGACTTTGACATACGGACTAATTCTCAGAAGTATAGTGCGGCTGTTAACGGCATAGACCCTGAGTCCGAGACAGCTGAGAGGGAGTACATAGAAGCTACTAAGCAGTTCATGCCTAGTAAGCTCCCTGCGCTTATGGATAACATACGTACACGTAGGCTGGAGGATGAGCAGGCTCAGTTCGCTAGGGACGCTAACGACAGAGCGGAAGATAGCTCTACTAGAGCAGGACAAGTACATACTAACTTACAGGAGGGTTGGGCGGACGCTACTAGGCAGAAAGAGATACAGCTAGAGCTTAGCGAGATGAGCCTTGACAGTGCTACCAATGCTGTAGATAGGGTAAAAACTCAGAAGGAGTACCTACTCACAACTATAGCAGGCAAGGGTGAAGGATACGCTGATAGGCTGGAGGCTATGTCTCCGCAGGAAGTGGCTGCTGAGTTCACCAGAGTTGAAGGTGTTGAAGGACAGGTGGCTAAGGGACTACGCGCGTCTATAACGACTATCTTAGGAGAAGACCATAAGATAATTGAACTTCTTAAGGATATGCCAGCTAGTCAGCTACAGGCAATACAGAGTTCTTCTATACAAGGGGCTATTAATCCTACTACTAAGGTAATAGGAGACAGAGAGAACGGATGGGAGTTGCTTGTTACAGACCCCGCTAATCCTACAGGTTCCGTCACTGTACCCTTAATAGGAGGCACTGGTCCTGCTGTAGTACCAAGGGCTGTGCAGCCTTTGACAGCAGCAACTCGAGAGGCTGTTGATAACGCTGTGGGTAAAATAGATATAAGCAACTTCCCTATGTGGAACGGAAGAGTAGAAGACCCCCAAGGAAACAAGGTAACTGCGGAGGCTTTAGTAGAAAGACGCGCAGGAGACTTCTTCCAGCGTACTAAACTTACTGAGCTAGAGCTGACTGATAGGGTAAGCAGAGCAGCTGCTGATCTAAAAGAAATACCTAGTGGGAGTAACAACTACGCTGGCATCAACGCGATACTAGATAGACACTTCCCTAGACCAAACGCAGAAAACTTAATAGACTCGAGTCTATAGATATGACAGACTTAGTCAAGCAAGCACAAGAAGCGGGTGTACCACTAGAAGAGATAGTGACGGAACTGGCGGGTAGGATAGGAGCAGACCCTGCTAAGTTACTTAGCGGTAGTGTTGCTTATGAGGAGTTAATCCCCGCACTACACGCTAGGCTTTCAGCAGGCAAAGCGGAAGAGGCAGAGATACAGAGAGACTTCGGAGCTTTAGAGCGGATAGCGTTCAAGGCTAAAGAAGCAAACTCTCTAACGGAGAACGTAGCGATCCTTCTACAATCGCGCCTACCCACTGGCAAACCTGTCTGGGAAGATGGGGGTATTCAGTGGAAGTCTGCTGAGGAGGTATGGGGCAAGCACTTCATGGACTCTACTCCAGAGGGCAGGCGTAGACGTATCCTAGAGATTAAAGACCGTAAATTAGAGGATTCTAATCCTGATCTTTTTGCTAGTGATCGAAGGGGAGAGCAAGGGGACTTTGGGGGCGCTGCTGGCCTCACAGGGACGTTCCTAGGCACGTTAGCCGACCCTTCTACCTTAGTAGCAGCACCGGCTTCATTGGTTAGGATGGCGGTTGCTGACGCTCTGCTGGGGGCTACATGGAGTGTGGCGGATCAGGCTGCTCAGACAGGGGAGGTGTCAGCTAAGCAGACAGCTATCGACACAGTCATTGCAGGTGCAGCAGGTCCGTTACTTATACAGGCAGGTAGAGGATTAGGAACAGCAGGTAGGCAGGTAGTTAAGAAAATCTCTAGTGGGTCGGAGATGCGTTCCCTAGACAGGATGGCAGTACAGCTGGAGGACACTATATACGAAGGTATCTCTTCAGGCATGGAGTTACAGCCTGCTATAGCTAGAGCTAGGCAGAAGCTAGACATGGACGAGGACTTGTACAACAGGGTTCAGATGAAGTCGACTGTTAAGTCCCGCATACCAGAGTCTATGGAGGAAGCACAAGAGGTTCTTAAGTACCGAGCAGGTAAAGAACTAGACTCGGGCAGTAGAGAAGGACTGCTCAGTAAGGTAGGAAAGACAGCTGACGATGTTATAGGCACGTTAGACACACAAGTGGGCAACATATCAAGGCGTGTACATCAAGCTGTTAACAACTATGACTTAGGCTTAGCACAGACAGTGCAGGGCTACAACGCTCGTATAGAGCCGTTCATTAGTGTCTTCAACAAGATAGGTAACAAGGGAGTACGAGGAGTAGGTAGACAACTGATGGGCGCACGTAATCCCATACAGCGTACCCTAACTAGGGCGTTGGCTAATGGAGACTTCGCTGCTGCTCGGTCTATTATACGGAGAGAGGCAGGGGATGAAGGAGTAGAGGCATTTGAGGAGATCAACTCAGTGCTTGCTGACCTACATAAGAGAGGGACCGACTCCGGTATGTTTACCAGTAAGGTTGAGAACTACTGGCCCAGATTCGTAGAAGACTTTGGGCTGTTCTCTAAGATTACAGGGACTACACAGAAGTCTAGGGTTATTAGAGAGTTGGACAAGGCAGCTAAGGAGAGGGGGCTAACCAATCACAGAGCCTTGCCACAAGCCGTTAAGCAAGACATTGTTAATCAAGTCTACAGGGGTAGACGGCCTCACACAGCTGAGGGGGCTTCGCCAAACTCTAAGGCTAGGCAGGTAGAGGACGTAACAGATGACATGTTAGACGCATACACTGACCCCATAGCGGCTCTGAATACATACGTTAGGGCATCGGCAGCTAAGATAGCTAAGAGGGAGTTGTTTGGACTAGATAAGTCAGCTAAGTCAGCGGCTAGGTCGGCTGACCGCTCTCTTAAGGAAGCTACTAAGAAGACTGACTACATGCCTGAGTCGCTGCTAGAAGAGACTGACGAGGACTTAGCGGAGAACATCGGTAGGTATGTACTAGACGCTATCGAAGAGGAAGGTCTTGACGCTGTTCAGGCTGATCAGTTAGAGTTGTTGCTGAAGGCTCGGTTCATTGAAGGAGAACAAGGAGTAGGCTCTATTACTGCTGGTTATAGAAACTTAATACACACTACGTTACTAGGTAATCCTCTGTCGGCTATGGTACAGCTGGGAGACATAGGTGTGTCTGCTTATCGGAATGGTTTTGGTCCTACCTTAAGAGCCTTAGCGAACAGGACTGGTAACAAGATAAGTGTAGAGGACTTAGGACTGGACAACGTAATAGCTGAGGCAGTGGACAGCTTCGTCGGTACAGCTAAACTACTAAACGGAGCTTTGCACTACTCGGGCTTTAAGTTTGCTGATAGACTAGGTAAGAACACGTTTATTCGAAGTGCTTTACTGAGAGGACAGAGAGAAGCTAGTAACCCTAAAGGCTTAGAGAAGCTAAGGAAGGCCCACGCTGCTAACTTCGGAGACGAGTTTGCCGAATTAGTAGCTGACTTAAGGGGTGGTGAGGTTACTGATAGGGTTAAGCTGATGCTATGGAATGAGTTGACTTCTTATCAGCCTGTCTCGTTATCTCAAATGCCTGTTAGATACTTGAAGATACCTAGTGGTAGGATTCTGTATGCGTTGAAGACCTTTGGAATTAAGCAGCTAGACCTACTACGTACCGATATAGTGCAGAACTTCCGGTCAGGCAACAAAGCACAAGCTGCCAAGAACTTAGCCGCGTACATGGCTATTGTCCCTACGATGAACATGGGGGTGCAGGAAGCACGTAACATGTTACTACAGAGAGAACCCTTAGAGGTTGACGATCTTCCTGATGCGTTCGGTGAGGCTCTGCTACGTACCTTCTTTATGAACGAGTACATGATTAATAGGTATGGAGAGAACGGGGAGGTTGCTTCGATGTTTGTCTCCACAGTCACCCCACCTATACAACTGTGGGACGACATAGGAAAGACAATCTTTGGAGGGACAGGAGCGATACTTAGCGGAGACTTAGATGAGATACCTCCTGATATTCTTAAGCACACTCCTATCTTCGGGGGTCTCATCAACAACTTCTTACTAGGTGGTAGGGAGAAGTTCGACGACAGACGCAACGCTAAGTAGGAGGCTCCCTAGCCCCCTTAGCAGCCTTCTGACGGTCCTTACGCATGGAACGTTGGAAGGCTTCATAGTTCTTATCAGCCTGCTCTTGGCTAACCAGTCGTGGCCTACGCTTACTCCCCTTGCCTGCTTCACTGTGCTGTGTCATCCCCGTCCTCCCTAGCAGGGACGCTGTAGTACTTAAGCACCTCCGCCACATGACCTACCATGTCAGGGTCTTCCATACAGTCTATAAGACTTGCTAACAATTCTGTTAGTTCATCGCGAACTACTATCTCTATCTGCATATCATCTAGCTCTATAGTTATCATATCTCACACGCATTTCCAACACAGGCTAGCTCTTGTGAGCCAGTGGTGTCGTCCTCAGTTTCAGTTACGTCCCAGTCAATCGCAGTAGGCATAGTCTTAACCATCTCCTTATACTCCTTCTCTGTTATCGGCTCATAAGGAGCCTGTTGGTAGACATGATCGTCATAAGGCAGGAAGCTAATCCCACTGATCTTGTCGAAGTTGTTATACACCCACTGCCCAATCTCTAAGAACTCAGAGTCTCGGTAGTAGCAGGTCATGCTTGGCTTGTGTTCGCACCAGCTTTCCTGTAGCGTTTCCCAGAGGGTGAGTTGTTCAGCTGCCGACATTGATTCCGCTGTCTTACAACCCTTCGGGGATTGTATCGGAAAGCTAAACACGTAGGTGCTGCTGTTAAATCTATCAAGCTCATGTGGTACTCCTGCTTGTATCAGTGCCGCACTCATAGGGTCTTTAACATCCCCTCTAACACGGCGTATGTAGTAGGGAGAGTAACGTGGGTGACAACCAGAGGCTGAATTAACTAACTGGCTGACGGTTCCTGAGGGCTTGACACAGGTGATGGCGGCGGCTTGATTGATACCGAGCTTCTTAGCCCACTTCTTGTTGACAGCGATACTATGAAGTCGAGCCTTCTCCTGTACATCTTTGTCAAGAGCGAATGTTGGATGATCAAGTAAGCCAGTGATGGATACGCCAAGTAGTGCCTCCTCTTCTGTGTTGGTCTGCCACTTCTTACGAAGGTAGCGGAAGTTAGTTAGTGTTGCTTGTAACGTACCCAGTATGGTAGCTAGTTCGACCTTGTCCATCAAGGACTTGACACTGTCTCCCTCCCTCAGCACCACTTCAGAGAGATTACAAAACTGATTAGGCCGAAGAATAATCTCTGAACATGGATTAGTTCCGAATTCGTGATCACTCTCCCGTCTTCCATTTCGTGCAGCCACTTTCTGCGCAGCTGTCCTTGAGAATATACCACGCTCTCCCGCTTTACTTTGATAGAGGTGTGTCCATTCCTCCAGAAATGAATCAAAGTCCGGAGCCTCGGTATAGGCCGCCGAGTTATTGGCGAGAGCCCTATGTGGGTTCGTAAGATACCACTCTCCTTGCTTTGCTCGGCGCATTCTGTCGTCTGAAAGATTAGATAAACTAATAAGCGCACTTCGTCGCACTCCTCCCACAACTACTATGTCTGCAATCTTGCAGCACAGGTCGTGGCATTCTAGTGAAGTAAGTCTACGCCCCGCCGCTCCCCTGAAGAGGTCGCATGAGAAGCGGAACAAATCTTCCAAAGGCTCTGGGCCAGAGGCTCTACCACCGAAGGTGGCAAGGGGACTTCCTGCTGGGCGTACTTTTCCTGTGTCCCATCGAGGTAGTCTTCCTGAATAAAGTAGAGATATAAGCTCTCTGAATCCGCTGGCCCATCCAACCTTTGAATCTGCAATGTTAATTGTTGTATCTGTTTCTCTGAATTCTTCTGCAACTTCGGGCAATCGTCCGACATACTGTCTCTCCACGCTATAGCCAACGCCAGTGCCGCACATCAGTATATACATTAGTTCATCAAAGGCTTTGGGGTGGTCGATAGCGATGTAGGAACAGTTGAATCCTGCTACGTTATCTCTACTCAGTGCCTCACCTGCTGTCATTAACGCCCTCATAGAAGGCATAACGTCCATGTTATGTATGGCTCTGTGTATCCTACCCTCTGTCTGCGGGTCTAGCTTGTCACGGAAGAAGGACATGTAGCGTTCTATTGTTTCCTCCCATGTCTCTCTACGCTGCTGGTCTGGTAAGTACCTAGCGTACCTACTCTTGTGTATATATTGCTGGTAAACATCCATTATAGTTCCTCTAAGTGGGGGGTTAGCTGCTCTAGCTTGTTGTCTATCAAGTCATGGAACCGATCAAGTAACATCTCTGTGTCTATCTCAAGCAGTTCCATTATTATGCTCTCGTCCAGCAGCATCAGTTTCTCTTTAGCTTCGTAGCTAGTAAGCATACTTCTTCTCCAAGAAGGACATAGATACAGGCATCTCATCGAAGGCTCCGTCTTTAACGTCATGCAGCATCCATATACCACGCCATGAATCGTTAGTCTGTGGAGTTAGGTAGTCCATGTCACCTTGGTAGAAGATACCGGCGAAGATACAGGTGATAGCTGTGCCGTCTGCTCTTCTGGCAAACGCTATGTCTCTGTCTTGCACATGCCCCATCACACAGGACTGCATCTTCTTAGTCAGCATAGCTCGGCAGGACGACACAGGTCTGCCCATCACACCACTGGTGAAGTAGTGGGAGTAGCACACACCGTCTATAGCAGCTACCTCAAGGAACGGCACAACCTCCCAGCCTAGTTCGATAAGGTTGAAGTCTTCATAACTAATAACGCCTTCCAGTATAGCTTCCTTCTCGATAGCCCTCTCTATCCTGAACTCATGGTTACCCAGTAGGAAAACCATGCGAGGCTTCCAAGGCTTCTTCTTGTTGGTCTTAAGCCTCTTCTGCTCAGCCAGTATAGGGGCCATGAACGCCTCCATAGCCTTGTTACCTGCCTCAATGTCGTCGTTGTATCGTCGTCCTTCAAAGCTCTTCTGTCCTTTGTCGTAGCTACAGAGAGAAGGCATATCCCAATGATCACCTAGGTGGACGATAACGTCAGGCTTCTTCTCGACGGCGTAGTTACCAGCCCAAGTTAGATGGGTTATAGGATCGCCCTTCATAACCTGAGTGTCTGGTACGATCATGTGCTTGTTAGACTTCTTCATTCAGAACTCCTTGTAGTGCCTTGTTGTACCACGCTGCCTTGGCTAAGTCTTCAGCACCGTTCTTATTAGGCCACCTGTGGTTGTACTTAATAGCATTACCGTACAGATACCCTCGATACTCATCAGATGTCAGCCTCTCCTTGATGTACTCTATACATTCTATACCTCCCTCGGCGTAGTGACTGGGGCGATTGACTACATCGTTAGCGGCTCCGTCTAAGTGGCGGAGGTTACCCCCTGCTGTCTGTCCAGTGCTGGTGTTAGGGTACGCCAGTGTTAGCTCATCGTCTGTATAGTAGTAAGTGTTGTCTAGCAGGTAGTCGTAGCCCTCAGCCACCTTGTATACCTTATGTACTTTTCCTATTGAGTCTTTAGGCGCTCCGTTCTGGACACCCAACACCCTAACGTAGTCGCCTACCTTATAGTTATCTGTCAGCATTACGTTGTCTCCGTTCCTCATTAGTTTTAATCTGATGACATGGCTTACACATTACTTGCATGTCCGCCGCCTCACAGAATAGTCTCTCACAAAACGACACCAAGTCAGCGTAGGATTTTAAGCTACCCGCTGGCTTGATGTGATCTACTTGTACCTCCTTGCCCATGAACCACTCACCACACTCGGCACATAGGTACTCATAACTATGCCGCTTACCTTTCACGGTACGCTCAGCAGCCTTACGAGCTTGGAACTTAGGCGGGTATCGGTTGAACCCTTGACGCAGTAGCGAGCGGATGAACGCCCAATAGCGAGCCTCCGTCCAAGTCTTACCTGCACGGGTCCGCTCTACTCTGGGCTTCTTCACTGTCTTCGCTACCATATCACTCCTCAGGTCGTTTCCAGTACACATCCTTCTCACGCTGTAGGAACAGCAGGTTCAGGTTCTCTTCAACTCTCTTGACTGCGTCCTCCTCAGGACATTCATACTTGTCAATCCAAGCAGCAACGCAGACATCATACATCTCCCTAGGTGTCTGACAATCCTTAAGCAACGCAGTAGCTTTCTTCTTACCGACACCGAAGATACCTTTGATGTTATCAGCTGTATCACCCTCCATTACCTGACGGTATAGGTTTAGGTCACCCTCTCTACGAGACTTAACAACCTCTACCTCCTTGATGAAGTCGTACCTAATACCCCGCAGCTGGTCAAAGTCCTTGTCAACTGACACGACACAGGGCTGTGGGGCTGTTGTGTCTGCTAGTTTAAGGAAGGCTTTGTACTCAGTGGTGAACGCAATAGATACTGTGTCGTCTGCCTCGTTATTCGTAGACATATCACAGTCGTACTCGTCCATCACATACTTACGCAATTCATGATACCACTTAGGCTTGTCGCTCTTACGATTCCCTTTGTACGGATGTGAGATAGCGAACTCATGCCTGTAGTTTTCAGCACTGCTTCCTGATAAGTACATCTGATAGGGTATCTCGGGATAGGCTAGTAGCACAGCCCCGATTACCCTGTCCATAGTGGAGTAAGCGTGTCCTAACGTCTCCTCCTCTGTGACAAAGCCTACTCTGTATATGAATAAGTCCATGTCAATGTGTAGTTTACCAACGTTCATGTAATTCTCCAAAGAAAAGAAGGGGTGCTGTGCAAGCCACCCCATAGGGAACTACAGAGCGTCAGCATACTCGACAGCTTCTTCTTCATCGCCACCTTCGTACTCAACGATGTCCTCTACTACTAGCTTCTGCACCGAGGCTAAGGTGTAGGGTCCGAACTCAGGATGCCGTCCGTTCTTAACCTTTAGGTTAACAGTAGCGGTAGTGCCGTTGCCAATCATAGCCTCAACTACGTCACCCTCAGGAGAGACAGGGTCGATAGTGTACTTAGACTTGACAGTGATGAAGTTGTCACGATCATCAGACTTGTTACGAACGTTAACACCTTGTTCGCCGAGTGCTGTAACAGCAGCTGGGCTAAGATTAGCTAAGTCCACCTGATACTTGCCGCTCTTCTTGTTAACTACGTTCAGGTTAGGCCAATAGAGTGTGGCCTTGACTGCTAGGTTAGGGTTTGGTTTCATGTTATGATCCTTTTAGTGTGGGTTAGTTTCTCTATAGAAGTACTTTATTATACCATTTATTTTATGCCGTGTCCACCTCCTTAGTGTGTTTCTGCCCATGATTGACCGATCATATACTCACCAGTCATAGGGCAGGCCATGTTAAAGTCTCTACCTGCTTGTTCGATAGCGGCTACAGCTAGGCTACCCAGATGCTCAGCTGCCTCGGGCAGTACCTCAAACTGCCATTCGTCATGAGCAGCAACAACCTGCATAGGCTTGGTGGGAGCCATGAGCCAATGAGTATTGATGTAGTGGTGGCAGTTCACTGCTGCTTTCTTCATCACCAATGCCCCGTCACTCTGTAGCCTGTAGTTCAGGGCTGAGTATACCTCCTTAGTCCTGATACGTCTGCCATCCAGACCCTCTACGAAGCCCTTAGAAGCCTGCTGTTCAATCTTATCCTTCAACTCCTGTAGCCCTATCAGTCTCTCTAAGAACAGCGCCCTAGCGTCTGCTCCTACGCCTCCTACTATACTGCCTAGCTTGCCATTCCCTGCACCGTAGATGAAGGCATAGATGAACGTCTTAGCTACGGTTCTGGACACACCAAGCAAGTCAGCATGGTACTGGTGAGGGTCACCTTCGGTAACAATCTTAATGTAGTCCTCGTTACCAGTTGCACTAGCAAAGCAGCGTAGCTCTAGGCCAGAGGCATCACATCCTAGCAGTACGTTACCCTCTGCTACGTCGAACAGTTCTCTACATTCCCTGCCGTAAGGCTTCCCAGTGGCAGGTATCTGTGCTAGGTTGGGCTTGAACTGTGTCATACGGTACGTACCGGCCCCCATTGAGTTGACTCTGCCATGTATCCTATGAGTGATAGGGTCTAGGTGTTCAAACCACTGGTCGAACTGACTGATCCGTTTACCTAGCATCATGTACTCTTTGATCGAAGCAGCGGCAGGGTGTGTTATCTCCTCGAGTATGTCATTGTTAATCATGACAGCCCCTGTCTTCTCCGTAAACTCAGTGAACACTACGCCCCTAGCTTGTAGTCTCCTTGCTATCTGCGGAGGAGAAGAAGGATTGAAGACTTCTACCTTGTCCTTAAGCTGCTTGCCTGTCTTCTCTGACCACCGCTGTGTCGTTATCGGCGGGAACTCTAGCTGCATAGCCTCCAATATAGGCTGTCGCTTAGCACACAGCACAGCGTACAAGTCCTGTGCTTTGGATAGGTTGAAGTGCATACCATTCCGTACCTGATCAGACACCACCCACTGCACCTCATGCTCAAGGTCTAAGGCTGCTCGAGTGACTTGGAACTTCCTCATGACAGACAGCAGATGCTCATGTAGCCTCCATGTTAGACGGCAGTCCTGCTCCATGTAGACACCCATCCTAGTCTGCCACTCGTCCCAATCCTCTGTATCAGCAGGCTCGTTGAAGTCAGTGAAGTCTCCCTTGCTATCTCCCAGTCTCTTGCCCCACTCCTTAAGGCTATGCCCTCCTAACAAGGTAGGACACCACAGCCTAGACATAACTAGTGTGTCCACTACCTTGATGTCAGGCCAAGTGAACGCAGTCCACACCTTAGCTATGACAGGGTAGTCAAAGTCTATGCCGTTGTGCATAATGACTTCGTCACCATCCTGTAGCTCAGCTGCTAGCTCATCGGCTGACTCGCACTGTATATACTTGTCCTCCTTAGGGATGTACAGCCCCACCATCCAGATGTGATCATGTGTCGTCGTTGTTTCCGAATCCAGTACTAGCTTCCGAGACATACTCTTTCTCCATTGGTGTTGTGTCTGAGCCTAGACCCAAGCATACTAAGCAGGTATCTAAGTACCCGTTAGCATCCTTGTTAATTGACTCGTTATCTGTTAGCTCTGCATTGCAAGCTCTGCATCTCATAACGCATCTCCTGTATAGACCCTGTCTAATAGCTCATTAAGTTTACCTGTTGTCTCATCCCACTGTAAGTAGGTAGCGACCCCTGTCTCACCACTCATCCGATTCTTAAGCACCCTCACTATAGTGGTGTCCCTGTCCATCTGATCCTCTGCTTGTGTGTCTCTCTCCAATGCTAAGGCTATGTTAGATAGCTGAGCTATAGCGTTACTACCTCGCATCTGTGACAGCTTAACACGACCGCCTTCTTCATGGGCTGTAGCGTCAGTGCCGCCCTTAGACAAGTGAGACACTAGCAGTATGGTAACGCCAGTCTCTTCGACTAGGCTACGCAGCTTGTGCATCGTATCGTCAATGGCCTCACGCTCACTGGTCTGTCGTCTACTGTGCTGCATGCCAACCAAGATGCTAACGTGGTCAAGCACTACAACTGGACAGCCAGCTACCTTGCACATATAAGTGATGGTGTCACACACTGAGTCAACGGTAGAGTCTCCGTTGTGCTGGTAGAACCACACCCTACCGTCTGCCAGTACTTGATCGAACGCCTCCTCCTTCTCCTCGTCCGTCACCGCATCAGCTAAGCCCTGCTTATACTTAATGTTATCTGGGTTGTTAAGTATCTTAAGCATCTGGTCCTTGGTGGGTAGATGGAATCGCTTGTTAGAATACATAGACATAAGGGATAGAGCAGCTGTACTAGTAGCCTCTTCGAGTGATAACATTCCTATAGGAAACTCCGTATCCTGTAGTGCCTTGTCGATCACCTGCTTAAGCAGTGTAGTCTTACCGCTACCAGTGCCAGCAGTCAAGGTTACTATCTCGCCACTCCGTATGCCGTAGGTCAGTAGGTTTACACCGTCCCAAGGCCAAGAGAAAATAGGCATAGCGATGGGTTGCATCACCAACTCTCTAAGTTCAGAGCCATTGACTATGCCGCTAGGTACATGAGCCTCAGCAGCCCACCACTCGTCTACATACTTCTGCCGCATGTTACCAGTAAGGTAATCGTTAGCGTCCTTACCGGCCTTCAGCTTCATGTTGTATGCCTTACCACTGAACAGTGCAAGCACCTCCTTAGTAGCTGCCTGCCCTACCTCGTCACTGTCAAAGTTTACAACGATGCGGTCAAAGGAATTGAGGTACTCATAGTTCTCCTTGCAATCCCTCAAGGCTGCTTGCGCTCCGTTCTTTATGCTCACCACTGGGTACTTACTACCCTGCATATTATAGGATGCTAAGGCATCGTACTCTCCCTCCACTATAGTGATAGACTTGGCACTACTACGTGGGAAGAGTTGCTGACCGAACAGTACACCATTCTTAATGTCTCCCTTGGAGTACATAGTCTTATCAGGTCGTCTTACTTTGTAAGCTATGACGTTGCCCTCCTCACTACAGTAGGGAAAGTATACCTCCTGTCCTATGGTGACAACTCCGTATGCTTTAGCATCATACAGACTCAATCCTCTGTCCGGTATAGACTTAGGATCAGCTGTAAGTACCTGAAAAGGCTGGGCTTTCTTCTCTTCCTTAGACACTACTACCTCCTTGCTAGTCGATGGTGTGTAGCCACAATTACTGTGACAGTAGGTGGAGCCATCGTCATTGATCTGCAACGCATCTCCACTACCACACTTAATACATGGTTGATGGGCTTCACTCATAGTACAGCACTTAGTTCGTAGAACATTGCGTCAGCTAGCTTAGCGCCTTCCTTACCCAGCAACGCTATGTCCTCAGTGACCCTACTAGCACCAAGCAGCTTACGCACTATCATTGCCTCGTCTTTAGTCAACTCAACTTGTACCACTACTGGCTTAGGTTTCTCTAGTGTTATGTTCATGTCTTAATAACCTCCGGTTAATTCTATTGTAGATGAATCAGCATCAGCTGAGAACGTCAGACCATGCTGTACTAGCATAGCTATGACGTTGATCATCTGCTCATAGCTACTGCATACTATCACTTGCTGCTTTACCAGTTTAGTCATACTCCCTCCCAAAGTAATCGCTACGGTTCTTCTCATCTATCTCGCTGTCTGTCATACAAGACTCATGTATCATTTCTTTATCATTGTAAGGGTCTTCGATGACATCCCCTGACTTGGAGTCTCCGTACTCGTCACACCTATCACATCTAAATCGTCCCATCTTCATCTCCTATCTGCTTTATTTCCACCCTCATTTCAGGCCATTTGTCTGCTGCTTTTTGCTTAAAAAGTTCGGCTTCTTCTCTAGTAGAGCATAGTGGATAAGCAGGATTGCCATTGTAGATTAGCTGATACTCTCTCATTATACTGCGCCGTCTAACAAGTTAGTCATGCCAATAGTCCTGTCCCAATTGAGACGAAGAGCATTAGCGTTAGGGTTAGTAGGCTTAAGAGCCTCAGTCACAGCGTTGTGCAATCTCCACAGTGACCAGCCATCTTCGGCATGTTCTTCATGAGAAGGCTTATCCCATTCTTTCAAAGCCCTGCCAATCTGACTAGCATTAAGCACACCCTTCCTGACCATGTCAGTTAGTAACGAGTCACCTGCTATCTGTCCTATGACAGCGTCACGGTATCGCTTGAACCGTCCGTCCTGTTTCTCCACCATGTAAGGGGCTTCGTTGATCGCTTCCTTAAGGAGTCCATAGATTCGAGAGTCAATGTCTAAGGTCTGCTTAGTCTTCATCTCAATCTCACCAGAGAAACAGAGATTGTCACAGACAAAAACCCTGCTACCAATGGCTATGCCACGGCTCAGTGTCTGATCATAGCTACCTCGCACTCCCACCATCACTCCGTGATCTCTACCATCTCCCTCTTCCACTTCAAGCAGCCCGAAGAACTGCTTAGGCACACCGTCCTCATCCTTAGTGATGCCGTATGACTCAGCTGAGACAGGCATACCAACGTCAGCTAGTAGCTGCTCTATCATGTTAGCATCTTCGATGAAGGGACGGATAGCATGCCGTGACCCCTTAGGCTGAGCCACTGGTAGTGCTGCTAGCTCGTCTCTTGTGATTGCTTCTGCTCCGCAATGTAACATTATTCCATTCATTTAACATGCTCCACTATTACGTTAGTACCACCTTTGGTGTAACATTTGAGACAGTCCTTGCACTGTTGTCCAGTGCAGTTCGCATCCGCCTCACCTGTTACGTTATTAAATACTTTATCGAAATACTTAGGCACTCCTTTAACATCATCAATCTTAGGATTGGAGTAGATAAGTATCAGGTTACTAGGCATAGCCTGCTTAATACTCACCGCTCTGATCAACTCCTTACGCTTAGTCCAAAGAGAGAACGTAGTAGCAGGATTGCCTTCGGCAATGGCTATGATGTTCTCAAGATGCTGTGCATTAAGGAGTTCACCGTGTCCATGAAACCGGAACACTCTATCCATGATAGTCGGGATAGTAGTTAGAGGGGCTTGGCTTAGCATGTCTGAATTGTGCTGCCATGCAGGCTGACACCCCTTCCTAAACGTATTAAGCATACGATGGGAGTAACATACTCCACAGATTGTATCGCTCTCCTTCATCTTAATACAAAAGGGATTGGTTACTGTATTGGTATTGATAGCTCTGAATCCATCGAGCTTGCCGGTCATAGTACTAATCTTTAACGCCCTATCAGATGCTATCATACCTCACTCCCCCTTTACAGTACCAGTGTAGACCTCTAAGCCCTGCTTAGCTACAGCTATCCTGCCTTCCTGCTCAGGTCTAGAGAGATTGAAGAACCAAGGACACCAAGAACCATCGTCTTCTTGCAGGACTAACAAGTCCCCTTCGCTGTGGTATTCACTGTACATCCCATCTTTTAAGACTCTATATACAACACCGAATTCCACCTTAGTCACCTCAGTAGTATTAGGGAACGGCGTGTCAGTCTCTTTAGCCACTAACTTGTGGTCAGAGATACAAGCTAGGCTATCAAGACCAGCCCTAGTCAGATTGACGTAGTACTTAGTGTCTGAACCATCGTCTGTCTCTAGCATTACAGTGTCTCCTACGGCAGCGCCACTGGCCTCTTGAGTCACTGTATATTTAACGCCGTGCTGTATTGCATCTTCTTTGCTTCTCATAGTCTATCTCCAAAGTTCATGTTATATTGGTTTTTAAAGTAAAGGCAGCCCTGACAGCTAGGTAATTACTCCTAGTGCCAGAACTCACAGCTTTACAGGCTGCTGCCCACAACATGCCCTTAAGGACTCACAGTTGTAGCTAACCAATTCTGAAT
>TARA_R110002074_G_scaffold123462_2_pt1 | contig 18980 bp, 13 predicted proteins | sample TARA_R110002074 | Tara Oceans TARA_R110002074 (sample SAMEA4397215) | marine metagenome | biome: Polar Biome; feature: [MIX] marine epipelagic wind mixed layer (ENVO:01000061); material: water (ENVO:00002006), including particulate matter (ENVO:01000060) such as... | depth 10-100 m | reverse complement strand
CAGTTCTTTTTGTGTAGCCACGATTAGCTCCTTTCAATTTATTTGTTAGATTACAATTACACTTGTGTAAATGAACTCTGTATGGACACATAGTCATTATTTACACTCCTTAAGATATAAACCTGCGCGTGCAAATTTATATCTAATTCGTGTAATTTGATACTTATGTATTATATATTTAATCATATATTCCTCTCTTGAGGAATAGTCAGGTTATACCTGACTACCCTCAAATAATGCTAATTGTTTTATATCAGCAACTTGTTTTTCTAATTTAGGCAATTCAGCTAATTTACGTGCAATATAAGTATAAGATTCCTTATGTAATGCATGTAAGTTCGGCTTGCCACCGACTTGTTTCTCGGCTACACAGTCGCCATGTAAGAAAGATTCCCACATGCCTATGTCTTTAGAGAACATTTTATGTCTTTCGTCTCTGAATACTTCCTTATGACATATGCCACAGTTAACAGTCTTCAGCCATTGTTTTAGATATTCAACATCGTAACTCATATTTTCTTGTCCTTTCGTATGAATTTTCTGTCTTACATACCTGCCAAGACGGAAAATCCTTAAATACGAAAGGACTTAGAAAATAAAGTACGATTGAATATAGAACAATGCCAAGACTGAACTGGCATATTCATAGAAGTATGGGAGACTAAGACTACAATTCTCGGCATAGGTGTGGCAATTAAGTTACATGTTACTGTGTAGTAAGTACAAGTATGGCAAGTAACTTAATGTACATAAGGAATGTAACTCATTGTACGGATAACACTGAAGTATATATATAGTATCCATATGTATGCATAGTCATATCAATACACTACATATGGTATTAAATCAATAGAGGATACTATATATAGTAGTCACTTTACCGTAAGGTAAAGACACTCAGTACATACATACAATATATGGTATGACTACTGTAGTACTTTAGTACTGAGTGTTGTTTGACTACCCAGTGTTAACCTAGACGTTGTATATATATTATGTAAGGCTAGAAATATATGCTGGTAACTTCTGTAATACTGTAGGTGGCTACAGTCTTTTTAGGCACTAGCGGGCATTAGTAATTGTGTGCCTAATCAAACGCTTTCTAATGTCCTTGGGTACTGCCTTTGTCTTTCTAGTGTACTGTCTTGCCAGTCAGCAGCTTTCTACATCCCGATTGCACCTTCACCTGTAACAAATTACTTGTGTTTGATGTTTGTAATTAGAAGTATAGTACCATATAATTAGCACTACGCAAACATCTACAGAAAGTTAGTTAAATGGGTCAAAATGTTGTATGTATAGCTCAAGGCTGTAGGAAGCGATTAAGTGGGAAGCAGAGAAAATTTTGTTCACCTACCTGTCAAAAGAGACAGTTCGCAGCCGACAAGCGACATAATGACAAGGTTGAGAAACCAATTAACCGTGAACTAAAATCTGATGATGGCGACTACGCTAGTGTTAGACGAGGTACGTATTACCGAGCTTTCGTAAGTGAAGGATACGCCGAGTTACTAGCTAATGGAGACATTAGTGTAGCTGAGGTATCTTTACTCCTTGAGACTAGCTCGGCTACCGTCTCTCGAATGGCAGCTGCCTACAAAATTGACACCAGGAACTCCATCGCTGCTGACGGATGGGAAATATCAGAAGATGCACAAAAGAGTCTAAAGAATTTTTCTAGCTTCCGCGAAAAATATTTTCGTACGGAACTAGGTAAAAAGTATGAAACAGCCCCCTTCCATACTAATTGGATAAATAACATTATAGATAGTATAGATAACGGTAAAGAACTCTTAATATTAAGCCCACCAAGACATGGAAAAACAGAACTGTTAATACATTTTGCTGTGTACCAGATATGCAAGAATCCAAACCTACGTATCATGTGGGTAGGTGGAAACGAAGATATAGCTAAAAATGCCCTTAGCGCAGTCCTAGACGTGCTTGACACGAACGAAGAACTTAGAGAGGCATACTGTCCCCCAGGTACATCTTTTAAACCAGATAACCGTTCTGGTAAGAACTGGTCACAAAATCAATTTACTGTAGGTACAAGAACTGTAGCTGGTATTAAATCGCCTACTATGGTTGCTGTAGGTAAAGGTGGAAAAATATTATCACGTGACTGTGACTTAATAATTGCAGATGACATTGAAGACCACCAAACGACTATGCAAGCTGGTGCAAGAGAATCTACAAGACAATGGTGGACAACAACATTATCTTCACGTAAAGAAGAACACACAGCTGTTGTTGTTATAGGTTCAAGACAACACCCTGATGATTTATATAACCATCTTTTAGAATCAGATAACTTTACATCAATAGTTGAATCTGCACACAAACTAGAATGTGAACTACCAGAACATACTGATGAAGTACATACAGATTGTATGTTATGGCCTACTAAACGTTCACACAAATGGTTAATGTCTAGGTTACGTTCTGCTGAATCTACTGGTGGTAGGCAGATATTTGAGATGGTGTACTATAACCAAACATACATAGAAGGTACACAAATCTTTACTATGAACATGGTTGACCAATGTATGCGACCAGATTTAGTTATGGGACAACATTATAGAAATTTACATTTAGTAGCTGGACTTGACCCTGCATCATCAGGATTCCAAGCATCAGTACTTTGGGGTATAGATGCATATAGAGGCGAATTGTTTTTAGTAGATTTAGAAAATAGGCAAGGGGGCGGAGTAAGGGCTGCACTTGACCAAATGTCCGATTGGTTACACAAGTATGATTGTCGTCAATGGATAGTAGAAGAAAACGGTTTTCAAACTGCTATACGTCAAGATGATAAGATAAAAGAATTTACATTACGTAGTGGTATTCAGTTACAAGGACACCTAACAGGTAAAAACAAACATGACCCACTATATGGTGTAGGTGCAATGGCTGATTTGTTTGAAAATAGAAAAATACATTTACCTACAGGTGATTCAGAAAGTAGTGCTAAAATACAAAAATACAGACAACAGTTGTTATACTTTGATGGTAAACCTGTTTCAAAGCGAAACAAGGAAAAAACTGATATAGTTATGGCTAGTTGGTTTCCGATGAAGGTATTTAGACGTATGCAAAAAGAACGTCTAGCTGATGTTGGAACAGATTACGAACCAAGTTATGGAGATTTTAAATTAACTAATATGAATGATGCACCATGGGGATAGAAAACTTAGACCTTAAAACATACAATGAAATTATTGAAAGCGCCTCTGAGTTAGTCGGTGGACAAGCAGTACAAGAACGACAAGTAAGTAAAGCCCGTATTAAAGCTATTTTAAATGGTGGTAGTGAAGGCATGAAGTCTTTACTTGGTAACTCAATGGATGCAGAAGATGCAGACTTGTTACCTGCACCAAACTTATTACAATCAGGTATTGATAGGTTAGCTCAAAAAATATCTGGTGTACCACAAGTACGTGTAGATATTCTTAATGGTAATGAATCAGAGAGAGCTAAATTTCAAGCAGAAAAACTAGAACGAATAGTAACATCTTATGATGCAACACAAAATCTAACAGGACAGTTAGCACAAGCATCTAGATGGTTACCAGGTTATGGTTATTGTGCTTGGGTAATATCAACTAAAGTTGACAGTAATGGTTACGTGTATCCTAGTGCAGAACTAAGAGACCCGTATGATACTTTTCCTGGAAACTTTGGTCCTGACCAACAACCTAGAGAACTAGCAGTTCTTAGACGAGTGCCAAGATATAAACTTGCACAAATTTATCCTGAGTTTAAAGATGAAATCATGAGAAAAGATGATGATGAAACAGGAGAAGATTATACACCTGTTCCTACAGAATTTTTAAGTTATGATACAAACAACGCACAGGATTGGGAAGATAACACACGAGCTGGATTAAGAATAATAGAATACTATGACCAAGGTGGTACATACATAGTATTTCCTGAACGTAAATTAATTTTAGATTTTATACCAAACGTTCTTTCTACTCCACCGTTTGTGTTTATGAAACGTATTTCTTTTGACCAACTTAAAGGACAGTATGACCATGTCATAGGTCTTATGGGTATGATGGCAAAGATAAACATTATGTCTGCTATCGCTATGGAAGATGCAGTATTTACAGAAACAAACATTTCTGGTGAACTAGAGTCTGGACAATATAGAAAAGGTAGATTTGCCGTTAACTATTTGTCACCAGGTACACAGGTCAGCAAACCACAAAATAACATGCCATATCAATTGTTCCAACAAGTGGATAGATTAGAAAGACAATTGAGGCTTGTTGGTGGTTATCCTGTTACTGATGATGCGCAGTCACCTAATTCGTTTGTAACAGGAGCTGGTTTACAAGAACTTAATGGCGCAATGTCATTAATGATAAACGAGTACAGAGAAATTATTAAAAACGCAATTGTTGAAATGGATGCTAAAAGATTAGAAATGGATGTTGTTCTAGCATACACAACAGGTGTGACAAAAAAACCTATGATAGGTTATATTAACGGTTCTGCTTTTTCTGAAAACTATCAACCTTTAAAAGATATAGGTGGAGACTTAAGAACAAGACGTATCTATGGAGTTATGGCAGGATTTGATGAACCACAGAAAATAGTTACTGGTTTGCAATTATTACAAGCTGGTGTTATAGACACAGAAACTTTACAAGATAACATAGATGGTTTAGAAAATATACAAAAAGTACAAGAACGTATTAGAAAAAATAAAGCAGAAAGTGTTTTATTTGATTCTATATTAGCTAGGTCAGCACAAGGTGACCCATCTGCAACAATGGCAGCTATAGCAATCTACGAGCAACCGAATGCTATAACTGATATTATGAAACAATTTTATACTCCTGAAGAACCTGGTATGACACCAGAGCAGGAAGCAATGATTCAACAACAAATGTTGGGTGGACAGGGCTTGCCACCACAAGCCCCACCATCCATTGCAGAAGCTCTTGGTGGGTAATGGAAGAATACGTAGAAAACGAATTTTGGGATATGGTGTATAACGAATACGGTGTACAAGATGAATTTGATGTACTATCTGAAGATGTACAAAACATTATATATCCAGCAGAAGGTATTATTATTTTTATAACTAAGGATTTTTATAGGAAGGATAAATAATGCCAGGTCGTGGAGGATATAGAAAACCAACGCCTACTGCAGAAAATGCAGTATCTGGTGATGGTGCTATGAGTAAAAGAACAGATGGGAATCCTTCTGCCCCTGTTGCTGCTCCTGGTGGAGATTATGGTAGTAGACAAAAAATAGAAAATGAAGTAGCTGCAACTGGTGGATTACCTAGAGTTCAAAATTTACCAAATAGACAAATGCCTAATTTGAATGTAGCTAGACCTACTGAAAGAATAAATGAGTCACCTATTGAAGGTACAGCAATGAATGGTGGTTTAGGTATTACACAAGAAATTAAAACACAAGTAGATATATTACTAGATGTACTAGAACTTAAAAGTTCTAACCCTGCATTAATAGCACAATTAAGAAATACTAGAAATACTCAAAAACCTACACTTAAATAATGAGTAATAATTACTTAGACCAAAAAAATCTAGCAAGATTAGCTGAGATTAATAAAACTCAAACAAAACAAATGGAACAATTTTTGTCTATGAATCCTAATTTTCAAAATAGATTTGAAGCAATTAATAATATGTACAGTAATTTACCTTTAGATATTGTTATTGATTTATCTATGTTTAGTGAACAAGAACTACCAATTGAATCAGAATCTATTGTTACATTAAATAATACAATTATAGAAGAACAAGCAATACAAGCAGCTAATGATTATCAACAGTCTAAAGAAGATTATAGAGATAAAGATTACGCAGATAACATGACAATGAATTATTTAGATGTGTTATCTTTTGGCGCAGTGTCATCATCATTGTATTGGGCTCAAAGAATGGCTTTTGGTAAAAATTATAATCCTGAAGGTGGAATTATAGATACTCCTATAGGAGCTATTGATGTAACTCCATCAGCACCTAACTTTGGTAAAACACAAACTCTTGTTTTATTAGCTGAAACTTTTAATGCAGCTTCAGAATTATTTACAAAATACTCTCCTAGTTTTAGAAGTTCTATACAAAAACCTACTTTACGTAGAGATGAAGAAGCTAAAGCACGTGGAGAATTTGGTGTTGAAGTTGTACCTGGAAGTCAAGAATTTAAAGATTTAACTTTTATTGAAAGAAATGCTATGGCAATACCAGGAGTTAATTTATTAGTACCAGGTAACAGAGCGTTATTTAACGGACGTGTTTTAGCTTATGCACAACAAATGAATGCTTTAGATAGATTTATGGAAAGTGGTAAAACTAGAGAATTTGCACAACAGTATGTTCCTATTGATTTTGCTAAATCTAAAATAAGTGATTTAGGTGTTGAAGGTAATTGGTTAGAAGAAACAAAACAGTGGGTGCGTTATGCACAAGAAGGACGTAAAGTTGGTGGTAGACCAGCTATAGCTCAAGTTATGGAAGAAATATACAAAGGAAAACCTGTTAATTACAACAGAGATAACTTAATAGTTGCTGAATCTTTATTTGCTGAAGATAGTCCTGTAGTACAAGATATGGTAAACAAAGGTTATTCTTTTGAATTTGCATCTAAAATGTTTTATGAAGATGTAGGTAAACCAATTTATGGTAATGATGTAGCAGAAATACCGTGGACAGCTATACAGACACCAAACGAAATTGAAGCGTTTGCTGGTAGACAATTTATATATACACCTGAAGCTGCAGAACAATACGAACAAACTCGTGTGAGAAATAACAACGAATTGTTTGGAGTAAAAATTCCTTACTCATCAGGAAGATATCAAGCTTCATTATTGTATGATGTTGGTTCTTCAGAATATAATCAGTTATCTGGATTTATAGATGGTGCTGAAAGAATAATACCTGAATTAGTATTGCAAAAAGGTTTTTCTTTTGCTAGAAAACTTAAAAATTTAAGAAATGATGTTAATGCTTTATCACGTATAGATGACGCTTCTTTGTGGAGTCAAGATAAAAAAGTATCTATGATACAAGATTTTGTCAAAAAAGAAAAAGTAAACCCTGTAACAAACGCACCTATTGAAAATGTTGATGAATTTTTACAAACTTTTGATTACACAACATCATTAAGAAAATTTACACCTGATTTAAAAACTGATTTTAAATCTGTTAAAAAACAATCTGCAAAATATATTAGAGATTACGGATTATTTGGTGGTAGAGCGCCAGGGTTTTTAACAACTACTGGACCTAAAATTGTTAATAGATTAAATAAAAATGGAAACTTATCTAAATATGCAGCAGAAACTAGCGAATATAAAATAGCTACTGATGCATTTTTAGGTAAATTTCCAGAAGCAGTACAAAAAGAAATTGTACGTATTAATAATGTAGACGAAATGTCTAAATTGTTTAACAAAATTTATAGTGATGCTGGTTTAACTTTACCAAAAATGTCTGACCCATTTAAACAAATGTCTAGTCCAATAAAAGGGTCTGACTATTTAACTGCAGGAATCAACACAGTTACAGGTAAAAATGTAAGCGTTCCTTCTTTTGGTAGTCTTATGGGTAGAACTGCTAATAAAGGTTTACAGATTGCAGATAATGCAGTAAGAAAACCTGGTGCTATTTATCGTTCATTAAGACAACCTCAAATAAATATGCAATTAACAGATGTTAATAAAACATTAGGTAAACAAGAATTTGCTCGATGGACTAAAACAGGACAACAAAATCTTAGTAGAAACATGGGATTTTTCCACGAATTTACAGATGGTATGAGTCCATATTGGAAAAAATGGTTTTCTATACAACCTAGTGGTAATTTATCTTATTCTAATAGAAGTAAAGCATACACAACATTAGTAAGACATTTAGCAAACATTGGTTATGGAGACAAACAAGCTTCAGAAGTTATTAGAGAATTTCATAATATTAAAAAATGGAATGTACAAACTGTTAATGCTTTTGCAAGTAAGTTACGTCAACAAGACGTATTATACGTAACAGGTCGTAAAGGTACTGAAAGGTCTAAAATATTACAAAGAAGAATTGACGATATGTTTAATGACGAAGGTCGTGTTAAAAATTATCTTATAGACCCAACAGGAAGACAAATAGATACACAATGGTCAGGTAGAAGTATTAGTGAAGAAGGAATTGTAAACTTTCATCCAACTATATCTAAAATGGGTGAAGCAGCAGATGCTGGTGCATCATTATTAAATAACCGTGCTATACAAAGAACATTAGGTAAATTTTTTACAGATATGCCAGATGCTTTTATAAGCAGTCAAGCAGATTTTGTAACACCACAAGCATTAGCACAAATGGCTAAGAATATAAAAGAACAAGGATTTTTTAAAGGACTTAAAATACCTTCAAGAAAAATTGAAGAAGATGTATTTACTTATATGGCTGATTTTTATACTAATCAGTTATTTAAACCTAAAGCTATTTTAAAACCCTCTTTAACACAAAGAGTTTTACTTGAAGAACAACTTGGATTTTTTGTTCATCCTGATTTAGATTCTGTATTTAGTCATCCAATTGATTTTATGAACTGGATTTATAGTTATGGACAACTTCCTAAAAGAGCGCCTTTAAGAAAATTAATGGAACAAATTGTTGAATCAGGTGAAGATGTTAATGAAATAACTATGGGTGTTTTATATAGAGATGCTTTACAAATAAACTTTGCTAAAAATGGTTTTAATACAAGTAATATGATAGATAAAAATAGTATTAACTATGTTCCTATAAGTGCAGATAATCCTAAAGTTTTAGGAGGATATATATTTGAACATCTTAAATTAAGAAATACCCCTATGAGTCGTGTAGTTGCTCGTTTAGGTTGGACTGATGAATTAATGGAATGGGCAGATTCTCCAACAGGGCTTATTACTGTTGATGGTATAGAAGTACAGCTTCCTCCTGCTGCAAAATTAATAGAAGAATTTATAGAAAATACAGGAGATACTTACGCAGATTTACGTAATAGAGATAATTTAATGGATTATTTATCACAGTTAGAATCTGAAATAAGATTTAGAACTGGTATGCCTACACAAGAAGGTGTACATTATGGTAAATATTTATCTGGTCCAAAAGAAGGAACTGATTGGTTCGATAACTCTTTTGCATATACTGGTAACGCTACTTTAAGAGAATCTATTTGGACTGGTGTAATTAAATCAGGTGATAAAGAAGTTGCGTTAGCACCTTCTTATGACGATGTTTTTGCTAATTTTGGTAATATAAAACGAATACAAATGACAAATGCATTTAAAAAACAAATTAATCTTGTAGATGAAGCAGGTGATAAGTTATTTGATTATGGTTCTGCATTAAGACCAGATACAGATGTTACTTGGAGAAAAGGTGAAGCTTTAGAAAAAATAGATTATATTGTTAATGCACAGTTTGAATTTTTATTAACACAACCATTAGCAAGATTACATAGAGCGCCTGTATTTAAACAATACAGATGGTTAAGGTTAACAAGTCATTTTGATACATTTACATCTGCAGTACAAGCAGAATTTATTAAAGAAGCAGTCACAGCTAAAATACCACAAAAAATAATTAATCAACTTAAAGGTATTAAAAAAATTAAAAGTGGTATTAATGATAATTATGAATTATGGAGTAAAGAAGCTTCTTCTTACGCATTAGCAGCAATGAAAGAAATTTTATATGATTCTAGTGAAAGACACAGATTTTCTGAAGTAACAAGAAATATATTCCCATTCCCTGAAATATATTTTGAATTAGGAAAAAGGTGGTCAAAACTTACTATGCAGAATCCATATTTTGTTAGGGAAGCTGGATTAGTACCAAGAGTAGCTACATCTATGAATGGTGCATTTATTTATTCTGGTAACGGTGTTTTCCAAAAGAATGAACAAAATGGTGAAACAATGTTTGTTATGCCTGGTAGTAATTCATTTAATAACTTTTTATTTGGAGAAGATTCTAACTTTAATTTAGTTATGAAAGGATTTGCTAGTGGTATAAACATGATTGCTAGTCAAGGTTTTCCTAATGTTACTCCTATGGCAGGTATAGGTGCTAAATGGGTCTTTGATAAATTACCAGGAAGTGTTGAATTAACTGACGAATTTTTTGGAGACTTTCCTCCACCAGAGGGTTTTATGGATGCGTTAACTTTTGCAGATACACCTTGGTTAGAAAAAACTTATGCAGGACTAAAAGATAGTAAATTTGGATTTGATTTAATAAGAGAAACATTTAGTGAAACTTACTTAGATGAAGATTTAGAATTACAAAATATGACTATGGATAGTGCTGTAGAAAATATGAGAGCTGATTCTACTATTACTGTATTTGATGGAATTAAATCAACACATAGTGAATTAAAATTGTTAGAAACAGGTGAATTAGATAAATATATTAGAGATATATTTCCTGATTGGAATGGAGAAAAAGAGTTATTTCTTGGTGGAAATGTAGATAATTATTACGAACAATATTTACAAACAGGTGGTAAAGCATTAGACGTACCTGTAGGAGAACTTACACCTGCAGTATTAGATTTAGCTATTATGAGGTATTCTGCACATCAAGGTAGATGGTTAAATTTATTTAGAGGTGCTTCACAATTTGGTTTTATTACAGGTGCAATGTTTGAATTAACATTAAAAAACAATAACGGTAAATGGTTTGGAGTTACTACATTAGCTAAAGAACATAGAAACTTAGTAAATAAACATGGTGGAGATTACAGAGCAGCTGGTTTAGAATTTTTTAATACGTTTGGAATAGACCACGGATATTTAACACAAACTAAGAAAAAAAGAGAAGTTGAAACAATTAGTTATGATGCTAAAACTATTCAATGGAAAAAAGATAACGCAGATAAATTAAAACGTTTTCAAAATACTTTGCAATATTTACAATTTGATAATGTATTAGCTGAACCTTCTTGGCAAGATGTAGTAGACAAAGCAACTTTAAGACCTGATTTGTATCTTCCTAATGCAAATAATGCAGCAGCATGGATAATGAAAAGAAATTTTGATGACCAAGTTGATTCAAATACAAACTTAAGTGCTGATGAAAAACAATACATGAAAACTAATTATGCACTTGCATTAATGGATATAAAACCTGGATATAAAGCTGAATTCGGTCAAACAGATACGCCAAGTACTTCAACTAGATTTAAAGAAATGGTAGATGTATGGAGAACTGATTCATTCGCACAAAGTACAGATGCAGGTAAAGGTTTTAAATATTTTTATGAATCAGCTTGGGTACAAGCAGAAGAACTTTCTTTACAAAATGGTTATTCTAAAAATTATTGGCGTACATCTGAATCTGATTTAGCTATTGTATTAAGAAAACAAGTCATTAAACAAGCATACTATACCATATCTCAGTATCCAGATTTTTATGTACCGTATGTAGGAGTAATTTTGCGATTATTGTCAGATGATTCTGAGACTATGAACTATAATACAGACTTATATACAAGAAAAATTGACTTTGGAACACAAGATTTTGAACCAGAGATAATAGATTATGAATTGGATGATTAATGGCGTTAACTGATATTGAAAAAAGCGAGTTAGAAACTGCAATACAAGCATTAGGTAGTAATTTTGCAGATTTTACATTTGCAGAATTTTTAAAAAATCCTACTAAATACGCTAATAATTCATTATTACGTTTAATAAAAGTTGATTTAGCAAGTGATGATACTGCTGATGTTATTAAACAAAATGTTTTAGCAACTTTACAAGAGTTTGCTGCTATGGATGTTGAAATTAAAACAGATAATGCAGGAAATCCTTATGTTAGTGCTAAAGATTCTAGAATAATTAATAGATTAGATAAAGATGGTAATCCTTTGTTTGATGAACAAGGTAATCCAATGACTACTTCTGTTAGAGAAGGTCAATTTTTTCCTTCTACTAATTTTGCTGATAGTTTTGTTTCTACAATTAATCAAGACCAGAGTGCATTACAAGCTATACAAACTGCTGCAATTAATGCTGGAGTAATAACTGTAGAAGAATTAGGTGCTGAAGTTAATGGTATTGGGGGAGTTGTTACTAATGCTTTAATTAATCAAACATTACAATATATAGATACTTCATATAACAAATGGTATCCAGGTTCTATAGAAAGAACTAATTTTGAATCATTAATAGATGAATCTAGAGGTAGTACAGAATTTAGAACAGATATTAATAGTTTTTATGGTGGTATGCAATTAGACCCACAAATACCTTTAAGTACAAAATACATTACAAGCAAAGAAATATTTGCTAATGGTTTGTTATCTTTCTTAGAAAATCAAGCAGATTTAGTAGAAGCAGAAGAAAACAAGTTTAATGTAGAAAGAGCATTACAGATTAAATCTGAAAATATTATGCCAAGTATGACAACACTAGCTGAAGACTTTGAAGATTTTTATCAACAGCTTAATGGTAGACCAATAAGTGATGACTTAAAAGCAGAGTTTATAGATAGTGTAGCAAAAGATTGGTCTCCTTATGTAGATGCATTGATAGCACAAGACAAATTTATGAGAGCAGATGATGTTATGAAACAATACACAGGCACTGAAGCTTGGCAAAAAATGGGATTTGATAGTCCACAAATGGGTGGTTATGTAACATTTGAAGAACGAAGACCTGAGTTTGATGTACAAAACCCTATTGCTGTTGTACAAGATAAAATCGAAGATAAAACTGAAGCACAAAATAAAATATCTGATGAAGCTAGACGTATAGCAGATGCACAATACGCATATAATAAATACTTAGGAGGATAATGGCTAAAAAAATAACATATGGTCCTATTGGTACAACACTTATACAAGTTGGTACTGACTTCTATTTAGGATATGAGTACGATGGTGAGATATATTATTGGAGTATAGAAGAAAAAGATATACCAGCATTGTCTGAAATAGATACTGTAAGATACGACCAAAACGGAATACTAGCAAATCCTATAGAAGGTTTTCAATATATTGGTACGTCTTCTTGGGAAGATTTAATAATTAAAAAAGAAGTAATTAATGCAGGTTCTTTAACAGATTTACAAGATTCTGATATGTCTATTGATTCAATGATAAACAAGATAGTTGAACGTGAAAGTACATTACCTTGGACAAAAGAAGATGTATATAAAGATTATGTTACTGAATTAATAATTGAAGACCCTACAAATTGGTTAGCTAACTTAGATGCTGATATTGACGGTAAATTATTTGGTGAATCTGGTCTAATTACAGGATTAGGTTATTCAAAAAATATGTATAACCGAGCAATAAAATATGCTAATGACCCTATAGGTAGGGACGAACTAATAACAGATAGTATAATTGTTGTTAAAGATGTGTTAACTTCTTTACAAGCAAATTTAGATGAAGATACTATTGAATGGGTAGCTAACAAATTAGCAAGTGCTTCGTGGTCATCATCTAGAACAACTGCTGAATTAACTGCTGCAACTCAACCAGGATACAATTATCAAATGAGTTCTGATTTTCAAGATATATTAAACAATGGAGTAGTTACACAAAGTAATTTAGGTGTAGATAAAGTACAACAGCTTTTAGATACTTGGTTGCCTAAAGAATTACATAAACCTTATTTAGATAGAATAAATGCAGAAGCAGGAAAATTAATTAATGATGCAACATATGAAGATACTTTTATAGAAAAATTAAAAACTGAAAGATTTGCATTTAATTCATCTTGGGATAAAGAAATAGCATGGTCTACAATATTAAATAATGGAATGACATTAGCACAAAGTGTATGGGGAATTGTACCAGAAAGTGATGATGCAGGTGTTTATGATATGTTACAAACTAATGATATAAATAAACAAAAAGAAATAGCTAGACAAATAGGTTTAGATAGAGGTTATCAAAAAACTTCAAGTGATTTATTTAATTCATTAAATGTAAGTATGGGAGGTAATGTTGTTAGAACGCAAGATTACAATATACGACAAGGAGTAAATAATGGTTAAAGTTTATCGTAGTGATTTAGGTTTTGGTCAAGGTACAGATGGACAAAACTATTATGAAGTTAGCGAAGATAGAGCTAAAGAACTAGAATCTGCTGGTTATTCAAGAACTCCTGTATCAAGTGAAGATAGGTCTAACCCTGGTGGTTCAATATTTACTGGAACTGACGATGTAAGTTTTTATTCCGATGTAGATGCTGCAATGTCTGGTATATCTGATACATCTAGTGGTCGTTCTGCAAGTACAGGTGCTGCATTAGCTAAGTCTTTATTTGCAATGTATCCAGAAAAATTAGTAGATTTATATGCAGGTTATTGGGTGCAGTATGGTAATGAAGAAATAGCTAAAGGAATGTTAATTAAAACTCCAGAATATAAAAAAGAATTTGGTTATTTACTTAGAAAAGATGGAACAATGCGTATGACCGAAATAGAAGCATTATCTAATAAAGCTTCTTTTAAAAATACTTTGGCAGAATTTGGTATTGAATATACAGAAGCTTTTAATAAACAATTTGAAACTATGATAGAAAATGATGTTAGTCCATTAGAGTTTGATACACGTGTAAATACTGTATATCAATCTGTAATTGACGATATACCACAAGTAGTTGAACTATATGCTAATCAATACGGTATTAGTGGTGTTACACCAGAGCTTGTATTAGCTGGTTTACTTAATCCAGATATACAAGATGCAATACTTAATAACGAAATAGAAACATTGCAGATAGGTGCAGAAGGAGTAGCTGCTGGTTTTACATTTGATTTTGATAAAGTTAATAAATTAAGAAAAGCAGGTTTTACTAGACAAACTGCTAAAGGTTTATATGGAAATGCAGGAACATTTTTAGGTCAAGAACAAAGTATTGATAGAGGATTAGATATATCTACCTTAGAAGAATCAGCTATTGGAAATACAAAAGCTATGTCAGCTGTAGCAAAAGCGTCTGATGAAGCAGCAGCTGAAAGTTCTTTTATTACAGGTTCTAGAAAAAAAGGCGACAAAATTACAGGACTTACAACTTAATAGTGTATAATAGTTTTATGCGTTGAGAGGTCCGCAGTACAATAGACCATCAAATCGGCTTTCAGGCCTACGTTGAAAGCTTGTATTAAATACGTAGAGTAATGGACTTGTAGCTTATAGCTACCAGAGGTGCAAGTCAAGTGGTAAGGTAGCACCACGGCAAGATGCCTATGGTCTTGTCTGATAGGTTAACACATAGTGGAGGTACAAGATGGAAGAATTTGATGCACCGCAAGAACATGGTGTAAAACAATTACGCGAAACAGTTGAACGTAAAGACGAACAACTTAAGAAACTAGAAGCTGAACTGGCATCTTTTAAAGACAAAGAGCTAGATAATGTTTTTGGTAAGTTGGGATTACAAACAGACAAAGGTTTCGGTAAAGCATTAAAACAAGTGTATGATGGACCTGTTAATACAGAATCTATTGCACAGTTTGCTAAAGACGAATATGGTTTTGAAGCTAGTGGAACTGTCACAGAACAACCACAAACTGAAGACGTACCAGTAGCCCAAGATGATGCTCGTGCTAGAGTAGCTGCACTTGACGCAAATTCACGTTCAGATGTACCGTTAGATGTAATGAGTCAACTAGACCAAATAGTTGCTACAGGTGATACTAAGGCAAGTATTAGAGCTAGATTGGCATTACTCGACCAAGAAGAAAAAAAGTAACAGTTTAATACAAGATAATAACGGAGGTAAATTATGGGAGCTATTTCGCTTACCAATAATTCAATTTACGCACAGAAAATTAATAACTTTTCTGGCGAGCTATTCCGTGTCGGTGGTCAAAGAACACCTTTCTTATCTGCAACTGGAGGATTAAACGGGGGTAAGGTTTTACAATCTACTTTCTGGCAAATCCAAGCAGCTGACAATGCAACTGTATCTTCTGAACCTACTAAAGGTCAAGAAGGTGCGCAACCTACAGAATATTTAGGTCGCGATAGAGTAGCATTCACAGGTGTAACGCAGGTATTCCATAAAGGTGTAAAGATGACTTACACAGCAATGGCATCATACGGAAACCAAAATCCATTTGACTTGTCTGCAAATATTGCAAACAGTTCTGATGGTGATGGAACACTTACAGCTGGAGATAAGCTAGCGCTTGCTGGTGGAAATCCAATTGTTGACGAATTTGCAGAGCAAATGTCTCTAGCAATGGAAAAAGTAGCAAGAGAAGTAGAATGGTTCGCATTCAACGGTTCATTTGCAGATGGTGCTAATACAACACCAGGTGCAGGTACAAGAGAAATGCGTGGACTTGCAGAATACTTAGCTCTTAACGCTAATGCTAATAACTCAGTAGCCGCTGGTGGTATCAATGGTAACATTTACTATAACGATACAGCTGGAGATGGCTCTGGAACAGACCAAAAACTACACTGGGATACAATCGCTGGTGCATTAAAGAGGCTCTATGATGCTTCTGCACCAATGCTTAATCCTGTTTTGTGTGTAAGCCCACAACAATTGTTAGACCTTAACAAAGAGCTAACAGTTGATGGTGCTATATCTGGTGCATTAACAGCTGCTGTTTTACCAAGAGATAGAAATATCGCTGGTATCGACATTGATACAGTTGTAACACCATTTGGTTCAATTGGTATGATGGTCATTGACCCTAATATCATTACTGCAACCAAAGCATTTATTGTGGACTTTGCATTCGTACAACCAGTATTTACCAACATCCCAGGATTTGGTACAGTATTCGTACGTGACATTGACCAAGATGATTACGCAAGAGTAGCAAAAGCAATCTACATGGAAATGGGATACGACTTCGGTCCTCCTTCATACCACTGTATGATTAATGATGTTGCTTAGATAGCAAAATATTTAGTAGAAACTTTCGGGTTGTAGCAATACCTCTCGAAAGTTCTGCTATAGTTAGGAAAATATGAGTAATACATACGCAAAAACAGCAACAATAGCATCTGGTGAAACTGCAAGTGACGTTATAGATACTAAAGGTATGGCTTTAGCAGGAGTAAGATTTCCCGCAGCTTTTACAGGAGCTACTGTAACAATACAATATAGTTTAGATGGAACAGCTAACATGAATACAGTAAATAATGCTGCAGGTGCAGCAATAACATTTACAAAAGCCTTAAATGGTTGGTGTGCAGTTGACCCTTATACATTTGCATTAGTAAAAGGTGGATACATTAAAGTAATTTCTGCCAGTTCTGAAGCTGCTGAAAGACAAATAGATTTAGTATTCGTTAGCGTCTAGGAGTTACTATGAGTTTAAACATAGGACACCTCATAGACAGGGTTTTTAGAGAGTATCTAGAACCTAACGATGACGTATCATCTTTTACAGTTTTAAAAGATGGTATGACTGATTCCTCTACAGATACAATAATTGATTATGATAATACGTATCTAACATCTGAAGAAGAAGATGCATTAGGAACTGGTGCTTTTATTGAAGTAGGAGAAGAACTAATGTTAGTTGCTTCATTAAATACTTCATCACAACAAATAACTGTTGTTAGAGCTGCACGTGGTACAACAATTGCTGCACATACTACAGGTGATTTATTAAAAATTAATCCTCCATTTACTCGTAAAGTAGTATTTGATGCTATATCAGACCAAGTAGAAAACCTCTACCCTACCCTATTCGCAGTTGAAACAATAACTGCTACTGCAAGTACAGGTTACGTTTTATTAGGTACACATGGTTCAGATGCAGATACTTATAATTATTTAGTAAACCCTATAAAAGCTATATCACAATACACAGATTTTGCAACTAATTCAGATTCAACAGGTAGCATGTTTGCACCTGTATCTGTACAATTAATACAACTACCTAATCCATTTGTTTATACAGATGATTCAGGTACTGAAAGAACTAAAACATATACTGATGGACCGTCTGTTGTTAATGCATTACAGTTTTACAGTATTGCTTCTGGTCACTCAGCGTACATTACTTTTAAAAAGAAATTTATTGCACCTGCAAATGAATCAACAACGCTAGCTTCTATAGGTTTAGAGTCAGAATATGAGCCAATAGTTATGGCAGGAGTAGCAGCACAGATAATGTCAGGTAGAGATATACCAATGGCAACACAAAATTATATAACTGAATCTTTACAAGCTGCTGTATATCCTGTAGGTTCATCAACAAGTATTAGAAATTCATTATTACAGTATCAACAAATACTTATACAACAAGCTAGAAAAAACTTAAGAGCAAGGTATCCTGAATCCGTATCAATAAACGGCACACATAATCCAGGTATATAATGGTAAGAGTACCTCTTGCATCTGAGATAACAAATCCTAAAAGACACGGGTATAGTTTACAATTAGACGATTTACTTATGCGTACAGCTACAGGGCCTAATAGAGTTTTAACTGTACAATCAGCAGAGTTTCCGCAACAAAGTATAAATCTTGCAGTTAACCCTGAAGATATTACTACTAATGTAGGACAGATTTTTTCTAGAAGTAACTTTAGTGGTGGTGAAGGATTAGATACAGCACATCAAAGAAATGGTGAAGAAGATGATGTAAGTAAGTTTTTTGATTCTAAAGGTATAGATGTTTTTCATGGAGATGAAGAAGGAAGTTATAAGATACATTTATTAAAAGCTACTGATGAAATAAATGTTCGTGGTGGTAGTAATGATTTACAAGGTAGTAATAACTATTTAGCACAAACAACTAATGGTAATTTATATCTTACTGATAATACTAGTATCTATGTGTCAACAGATAATGGTGCTACATGGGCAGCAGTAACAACTGGTTTAACAATAAATTACAATTTTACAGGTATTGTTGCTTTTGGTAATGGATTGTTTGCTACTACTGCAGATGGTACAAGTAATTCAGAGTTAATAAAATTTGATGGTACATCTACATGGACTGAAGAAACTAC